>JAEEGK010007627.1_pt1 | contig 25768 bp, 12 predicted proteins | sample 8958771 | NCBI WGS metagenome assembly JAEEGK01 (sample SAMN16246547, study PRJNA631951) | gut metagenome | biome: gut microbiome; feature: rumen; material: SC-attached | host: Bos | place: Iran: Karaj | collected 2018-10
AAATAATGAATATAGTAAATTAAAAAAAATAAAAATAAATTAATTTCAATTTTTCTTGAATAAAAGAGTAAATAATTAATATAAACATTTAATTTTTTTTTAATTTAGTTTTAGTAATTTTATACTTATTAATTTTGGTATATATTTTTTCTTAAAAAAGGATTCAATAATATTATAAATAAGTGAAATTAAATTAATATTAATTATTCTATTTTTTTCTTAATTTATAAGAAAATTAATCTATATCATTCATTATAAATGAAATATTTTTAAATGTAAATAATGAATTTTAAAATTCATTTTTAAATTAAATAAATTTAATTTTAAATTTATATTAAATACAAAATATAATTTATTTTTTTTTAATTAAATTTGGGATTTAAATATAATCAATATAATATAAATTTAAAAATTATTTTTTTTTATCAAATTTAAATATGTCTCAAATTCAAATAAATGACAAATTAAAACAAATATTAATTCTTTTAAAAAATACTTTTTCATGTAATGATAATAAAATAAGAAAAAATGCAGAAAAAACTTTAGAAAATTATTCTCAAAATATAGTTTCATTTATCCAAGAAATAATCATTTGTTTAACTATGGACTCAAATATAATAAGTGATCAACTAAAAAAATCAATTTCAATTTATATTAAAAATTTAATATATAAAAAATATGAAACATTCGGAAAAAATGAAGAAATAACTTTAATACAAATACTTTCTAATATTCAATTAAATAGTAATTTAGATATAACAATTTGTTCTCATTTAAATAGTGCATTAATTAAACTTTTTAGTAGCAATAATATAATTAATGATAAGGAATTAATTATTAATTATATAAAAGAATATACTTTATTTCAACTTAATCAAAAAGAAAAAAATATAATTCAATCTTATAATAATTTAAATCTTTTTAAAAATGTTTTTATTACAAAATCACTTCAAGTAAATAATATTGAAACAATATTTGAAGAAATTATTAAATTATTTGATAATTTATTCCAAATATATAAAAATGATTTAGGTAATTTAGAAATAAATTCAATAAATTTATTTTCAGAAATATATGATTTTATGTATTTATTAATAATAAAATTAAAATTTATAGATGAAAAAGAATTTACAAAAAGACTTATATTATTATTTTCAAAATATGGAAATTTTGTATATGAAATAATATCAACAAATAAAAATAATGAAAGCCAAAATCCAATAATTTATATATGTCAAAATAAAGAATTGTCACAAAAAATGAATATATTAAAAGCAAAATGTTTCCAATTTATATCTGCAATTATTCAATATTTAGGAGAAAGTATAAAGGACGAAAATTTAATAAATATAACATCATCAATTATTAAATTAACAGTTAATTCACTTGAAAATTTAATTAATGATTATATTAATTTATTAGATAACCTAATTGTTGATGATGATCCTTTAAATATAATCATTTATAATATGATCATTTTTTTAACAAGAGGTTTAATAAGAGAACCAATTAAAAGTAATTTCGAGCATTTAGTTTTTAACTTTCTTTTAAATGTTATTTTCCCATTTTTAATTTCTAGTAAAAAAGATGAAGAAGAATTAATAGAAAATCCTGAAGAATATAATACTTACTTAAATGATTTAATTTCTAATTTTAAAATTAAAAATTATAAAGTTTCTATTAGTTTTCTTATAGTTAAAATTTTAGATAATTTTGTTGAACAAAAAATTATTTGTATTAGTTTTTGTTTACAATTACTCGATTATATTTTAAAAATTGAAAACAATGAAAATATAAGCAAAGAAAAATATTATCTACTTTTTAATTTAAATCTTAATCAATATTATATATTAAATAAAGAGAGAATTTCAAATGAAAAATTAATTGATTTATTACTTTTAATAATTATTATACTTAAAGATAATATTATTAAAAGTAAAAAAAATATTTTATTTTTAAGAGAAATTGTTTTAAATTATTTTTCAAAGTTTAATAATATTAATTCTCTTATTATTAAAAATAAATTATGTTATTTTTATTCAAATTATTTTATTCATTTATATGATGAAAATGATAATAATAATAAAAATATAATAACAAATATATTTTTATTTTTATTACAACAAATAATAAATCCTAAAGAAAATTGTTTATCATATCAAAGTTCAAATGCAATTATTTTCATGTTAAATAAAATTGAAAAAAATGAATTATTAAATTCTTTAATAAATGAAAATTTATCAAAATTAATTATATTAATTAATGATGATAAAAATGATAATTATATGTTTTTTGAACTTTTAGAAGAAATATCAGAATATAATCAAATTAATGAATTAATTATGTTACCATTTATATCTGAAACAATAAAAAAAATTGAAAAAGACATAAATAATTCTTCTAATTTGAAAAACTCAAATTCTCAAATAATTTTTGGAAAATGTTTTAATATAATAATAAATATTTTAAAGAAAAATCCAATTCATGAAGATAGAATAAATGAATTTGAAAATATAATAGAAAATCTTTTTACATATTTAAAAGAACCAGAAAAAATTGATTTTGATGATGAAATTATAAATATTATATCAGAAGAAATAAAAAATTTAAATAAAATTACTTCATTATCAATAAAATTACTTCAATTTTTAATACCAATCATAAAAAAAGAAGAAGAAATTGATGATTCAATTTATAATTTTTTAATTTATTTTTTTAAAATTGATTTTGAAAATAATTATAATTTCATTTATAAAGAACAAGATTTATTTTTTCAAATTATTAATAATTTATTATATAATGATATTGACTCTGTATTTAATGATTTTTATGAATTTAATTTAACAAAAGTATTTGTTATTTTAAATAAAAAATTAACCTCAATTCAAATAAAGGAAATTTGTAATCAATTATATTCAAAAATATATTTTCAATTACCAGAAGATAATGAAGATGATTTTTTTGAAGTTGATGTTAATAAAGTTAACTTTGCAATTTTTTCAACAATATGTTCTTGTATGTTAAATTATCCTTCTTTAATTTCAAATTTTATTGAAGAAAATTCAACTTTATCCTTTTATGAGTTAATGGAAAAATGTTTAGAAATTAAATATTATAAAATTGATTTAGGGAAAAATATTATTCTTGGTCTTTTAAATATGATAATGACAAATCAATATAATGAAAATAAAATTATAATTACAATTTTAAATTTAATATTTAAATATATTATAAGGCAAAAAAAAGAAGAAAATTCTTATATAAAAAAATTAATGAAAAATGATTTTAATTGTAATTTTATAAATGAAAACTATGATGATGATAATATTGAAGAAAATAATAAAAATAATATTGAAGAGAGTGAAGAAAAAGAAGATAATGAATCAAATGGAAATTTCCATACTCAAAATTTAGCACTTTCTCTTAATTGGTTACCAAATAATAAATTAGATGAATTTGAAATATTTTTTCAATGTATTTACAATTTAAATGATAATATTAAAAATCAATTTTTAAATAATTTATCTGAATATGAAAAATTAATGTTTAATGACTGTATTCATACTAGAAGAATTCCAATAGAATATAAAAATATTAAATTAACAATTCCAAGAAGAACAGTTCGAATTAAAAAAAATAAATAATTAAAATAAATAAATTAAACATTTTATTTAAATATTTATTAATCTACTAATTTATTGATTTTATCAGAAATTTGATTAGTAGAATATGCAGATTTAGTATATTCAATAAGTATCATTCTAAAAGGAAGTTCAAATAAAACATTAAATAAACAAGATAATAAAATTATAAAAGTAAATTCTCCAAATGCAATCAAAATATTATCAGAAATACTTAGACAATATTGATATTCAAAAAAAATATAAAATATTTTAATAAAATAATCATAACTTGCAAATATAGTAAATCCATTTCTTGAAATTAAACATATTAAAGATAAACCACCAATTTTAGAAAATATATTTTCTCCCATAACTAATAAAATTAATAATAATACATTAAAAAGAAAAACAAATATTATTTTTTCATAGAAGTATAAAAATTTTAAAAATCCATTAATTTTAAAATTCAATTGATAACTATTTAGATAACAATAAAATAAATATGTAGAAGAAAGAACAAAAAAACAAACCATTATAAAAATAATTATAATGAATTTAAATAAATATGAAATATCAAATAAGAATTGAGATAATAATTTACCAATATAATTAAAAGGAATATATTCATTTACATGAGAAGGAGAAATACTATCAACATAATTAAAATATCCAATTCCAGTTAAAATTCCAATAAAATAAATGCCAGCAAATAAATAAATATATTTAAAAGTATAAATCTCTCCTGACAAAAATTGTCTATCATAATAATCATCATCTTTTATTGTATTAACCAATAATATACTATAAAAAATTAATGGAATAAAAATAATAAGTAAAATAAATGATTCTAATAATCTTGATTGAAATTGTAATAAAATACAAAATAATAAAATAAAAAATAATAACATCATAAATTCATTATGATAAATAAAAAATATTTTATTACAATCATCAAATTTATTTGATAATAAATTAAATAAAAATGAATAATAATTAAATAAATATTTCTTATATTCATTACTAAAACATTTTATTGAATTATGATCAATAAAATGATATTTTTGTCCTGCTTTTAAATTAATTATATTTATAAAGTCTAATAAAAAATAATGTACTAAATAAAAATTTGAATAATATAAAATTATTTTTGGGATACTCATTATTAAAAATTTATAAAAAACTTGTGAAATTTTATTTTTTTGTTCAATACAATAATGTTTGTAAAAGTTTAAAAATTTAAAAGATAAAAGAAAGCCATCTAAAGTAACATAACAAATATTTGAAAAAGAACAAAATTTTATTAGAATAAAACCTATACTAGAATAAAATTGTTTATTAAAAAAATCTCTTGTTGGATGTTTAAAAGTAGAATAAATTTGAAAATCTAAAACACATAGAAGTAAAAATAAGGCTCTAAAAAAATTAACTAATTCTAAATTTTCATCTCTAAACCATTTCATTTCTGTTTTTGAATTATAAATTCCAATATTTCTAAATATATTAAAATAAAAAAAAAATCCTGATTTTTCTTTTACTTCATATACAAAAGATATGTTAGTTTTTTCAAAAAGTTCTTCACTACTGTTTGATTTTGAATTTTTTTTTTGCTCATAATTATTCAAGACATTCTCACTATTAATATCATCATTTGAACTTTCTGTAAATGATTGACCTGATTTTTCTTCTCCTTCTTTTTCTAATTCTTGATTTGATATTATTTTTATTAAATCATCTTTTTCTCTTTGAAATATAATTTCTCCTATAATTGTAATAATTATTCTTATACTTATATAAGAACCAAACACTATAAATAACAAAAAATTTTGTTGATTATCATTTTTTTGTTTTTTATCATTTTTTATATAATATAATGTATTTGTATTTATTGATGAATTAAGAAAATTAATTATGCTTTCATTTACTAAAGTATTTGAATTAAATAAATTTTCAATAAAATATGAACAATTTTCAGGAACACAAATTCCAGTTGAAAAATTGTTATTATTTAAAAATTTTAAAATTTCTGTTTTATTTCTTTCCTTTTCAAAAGCTTTTTCTGATAATTTATAATAAAATAAATAATATGTAAAATTTGATTCAATACATTCATTTTCTTTATTAAAATCTGATATAATATCAATATCACTATATAAATATATTTTATCAATATTATTTACTATTTCTGTTCTACAACTCTCATTAGTAAATTGGAGTAATATTTGTTTTAAAGATTCAGTAATATTTTCATGCCATTTATATTGTTCTTGTCTAAAAAAATTTTCAAGACTTAAAATAAAAAACGAAAATAATGTTAAATAATTAAAAACATATTTCATTAAAAAATAATAATAATTTATTTTAAAAAATCTTATAATATATTAATTAATATATATAAATGAAGAGACTAATAAGTTATTTAGATTTAACAGCACCAAAATTTAATCTTTTCATAAATGGAAAATCCAGTTATAGAACATTTTGGGGAGGAGTTTTTCATTTAATTTCAATGATAATATTTGTAATAATTTTTATATTCACATTAAAACAATATGACAAACATGAACCTTCTCAAATTGTTATTAATACAAGTGAATATCCATTAAATGAAATAAACAGAAGTCAAATTTTTGATAATCAAACAATTTCAATTAATGTTAATCCCAATATAACTGAATTTCATCAATTTTATTATTCTGGTTATATTTATTCAAATAAAACTAATGCAAGTCAAAATAAAATGGATTCTTATTATAATGAAAATTCAGAAACTGTAAATTTTAATTTTAATTTATCGAATATTGATTTTAATCATTCAGATTTTTTTATTATTTCTTTTCCTAGATGTAATAATAAAACTTATATATGTAACACAAATAAAACTGAAAAAGATTATAATGAGTTTATAAACGATGAAACCAAAAATATATTTTATTTTAATTTAAAGCTTCCAACATTATCAATAAATATAAATACCAAAAAAGATGAATCAAAATTCATTAATAAAACTGAAGATAATATCATATATGTAAATAAAAAAAGAGGAATTTATTATTTAGTATATTTAAATTTAATTGTAGTTGAAGAATATAAAGGTATTATTTATACCACATCAGATAAAAAATATGGATTTACTGTTGATAGAGTTGAACCAGTCACTGTTGATGATTATTCATGGAATGAATTAAGTTATTCAGTATTCTTTAAATTACAAAAAACAAAAACTATTGTTTATAAATTTACTTATGATACAATATTTTCAGCTTTTTCTTTTATTGGAGGTTTAAATAATTTTATTTCATTATTTTATACTATTAAAAATATTTTATCATTACATTTTGCTGATATTTTTATGTTAAATTATCATTTTTTAAATAGTTTGAATGGGAATAATAATAATCATGAAAATACTATTGAAAACATTAATGATACTGAATATTCTATTAATGATATCAATTTTTCTGGTAATATAAAAAAAAAAAAAATCAAAGAATTAGAAGAAGTCGAAAAAAAAGATGACAATAATGAGCATAAAGAAACATTTTTAGATTTTGAAAATAGTTTTAGTTATGATGATATAGTTGGTAAAGAAAAAGGAAAAAAGAAAATTAAAAATAATTATCAAGCTAATTTTGTTTATGATGAATCAAAGAACTTTTTAGGATATTGTGGATTTTTAAAATATAAAATATTTAAATGTTGTTTGAAAAATGATAAATCAAAATATTTATATCTGAATTACAAATGGATTCTGGATATAAATTATTTATTAAGAATGTATCTGCAAATTAAAATGCTAAAAGGCGTTTTATTAACTCCTAATCAAAAGAGACTATTAGAAAATTTGTCTTTAATTGAAAAAATAGATGTTTTTGCTAGATTAAATATGGATAATTTCTATTTAAAAAAACCAATTAAAAATGATGAAGAAAGACAAAAATTAATTCAAAGAGAAATTAATTTATTCTTAGAAAAAAAACATCATTATCAAAATGAAGAAAAGTACGATAAAGAAAGTGATGAAATTTATGTTAAAAAAATAACAAATTTAGAATAAATAATAAAAAAAAATAAAACCCATGATTAGTTAAAAATAATTTTTATTATTAGCTAAATTTAAAAAAACTTAAAAAATAATTAAATATTTTTTTTATTAATATAATATATAAATACGCATATTTATTTATTTATCATTTATTTAAAAAATGTTCTGGGGTCATAATTTAAAAAGTGGAGAAACATTTCTAATAGAAGACAAAAGAGCAAATGAAGATACAGTAATAAATATAACAAATGCAAGTTTAAATACAACATCAGATGATAAATCAAAATATACTTTAAATATAATTAAAAATGGTGAATCATTTCAATTATGTACATTAGATCAAAATAAAGATTCTTTTTCATTAAATTTAACTTTTCAAATTGATGGTGCAAAATTAAATTTAAAAGGAGGAAATAAAGGAGTTGTAAGTATTACTGGATTTTTAGAAAAATTTGATTTAGATGAAGAAGAAGAAGAAGAAAAAGAAATAAAAGTTAAAGAAATAAAAAAAGAAAAAACACCAAAAAAAGAAAAAGAATCTTTAAAAAAAGAAAAAGAAACTCCAAAAAAAGAAAAAGAAACACCAAAAAAAGAAAAAGAAACACCAAAAAAAGGAAAAGAATTAATAAAAAAAGAAAAAGAAACTCCAAAAAAAGAAATTAAAGAAAAAGAAATTAAAAATGATGATTTATTAGATATTGATGAAGATGAAGAAGAAGAAGAAGAAGAAAGTGATAATATAAATGATTTATTAGATAATAAAAATGATGATGATGATGATGAATCTGATGATGAAATGAAAGAAGATGATGAAGAAGAAGAAGAAAATGAAAAAAAATTTCTTGGTAAAAAAACAGAAAAAGATAATAAAAATGAAGGAAAAAAAGAAGAAAAAAATAAAAATGAAGGCGGGAAAAAAAATAATTTTTTACCACAAAAAAATTTTAATAAAAAACCTTTTCATAAAGATAATAAACCTTTTTTTAATAAAAATAAAAACTTTAATAAAGGAAATAATAATCAAGGAAATAATCAAAAACAATTTAATAAACAAAATAAACCATTTAATAAACAATTCAAAGGAAATAACAATAATAAATTTAACCAAAATAAAAATTTTAATAAAAATAAAAAATAAAAAATAAAAATAAATAAATTAAATAGAATATAATCATTTAAATTTTTATTACTTAAAAAAATATGTCATTATAAAAAAAAAATTATAAAATATTTCAAAAATTTAATAATAACTTATTTCAAAATGAAAATAATATTGAAATGGATAAAAAAATCATCAACAGAAATAAAAGCAATAAGTTTAGATCCAATTCATAATCAAATAATAGTAGGAATAGGGAAATTAATAATTTTTTTTGACGCATTAACAGGAAATGAAATAAAACAATGTGAAAAACATACAGAAGAAATAACAACATTATCTTTTAGAAAAGATGGTAAATTTTTTGCAAGTGGAGCAAAAGATAATTTAATTTATTTTTGGAATGTTGATGATATTTCTAAACCATTAAATAAAATAAGATTAAATGATCCTATTATTAAAATTATATTTAGTCCTTGTTTAATGTTATTAATTGCAATGACTAAACATCAAATCGCAATTTGTAAAGAAAAATCAGTTATTAAAATTCCTTTAAATAATATTGGAGTTGATATTTGTTGGACTAATGATGGAAATAATTTTGCAATTGCTTTTGAAAATGGATTAATTAGTATTAGAGATAAAGAAAAAGGAAATAAAGATGAAAAAATTATTCAAATTAATAATGATGAAAATGAAAAAATTATTTGTTGTTTATTTTCTAATATTAGATTTTTAAATAGAGATTATTGTCTTTATGTTTGTACTTGGAATAGAAATTTTCTTTTACTTGATTTATTTAATATTCAAGTTTATCAATCTGTAAAATTAACTTCTGAACCTCTTTGTATTTCTTTATTTAAAAATGATTATGTTTTAATTGGAACTAATAATAGAGAAATTAATTTATTTACTAAAGAAGGAATTTTTATCATTGAAATTAAACAAAATTTTAATTCTTGGATTACTCACGTTGTTAATTTTGATAAATATGATAGTATTATTTCATCATCAAATGATGGTTCATTAATTTCACATCAAATTCATTTTAATATTATTCATGGTATTTATAATGATAAATATGTTTATAGAAGAAATTTAAGAGAAATTTATATTCATAATTTAATTACTGATGAAATACAAACTATTGAAACTAAAAGTTATATTCATAAATTAGCAGTTTTTAAAGATTTAGTTGCTTATCAATCAAATGATAAAATATTCGTTCATCAAATAAGTGATGATGATAATACAAAACCAAGATATAGTATTAAATGGGAAGATAATATTAGTATATTATTATTATCATCAAATCATTGTATAGTATCATATCAAAATATAATATATTTATTTTTATTAACATCAGAAGAATCATTAATAGTAATAGAAGAAAGAGAATGGACATTTGAAACAGATATTAAATATTTAAGAATATTAGGAGGACCTCCTAAAAGAGAAGGGATGTTATGTGGAACACATTCTGGTGAAATATACATGATATATTTAGATAATAATTTCCCAATTTTATTATATACTAATGATATACCAATAAAGAGTTTAGATATAAGTTTAAATAGGAAAAAATTAGCAATAATAGATAATAATTATCATATGTCAATAGTTGACATTCATTCTAAATCTATAGTATTTAAAGGAGTTAAGGCAAAAACATTATCATTTAATTCAGAAATTGAAGAAATGATAGCTTATTGGTATAAAGGTTTCATATTTGTAAAAACAAGTGATTTTGCTCCAATAAAGGAAAAATTAACAGGAGTAATAATTGGTTTTTGGGGTAAAAGAGTGTATATATTACAATCACATAATTCAGTATCAAAAATTGATATATCAAATAGTCATACAATATTAAAATATACTGAAAGAAAACAAATAAAAGAAGCATATAAAATAGCTTGTTTAGGAGCCACTAAACAAGAATGGATATATTTAGGTATAGAATCAATGTTAAATTTTGATTTTCAAACAGCACAAAATTGCTTTATTAAAGTTCAAGATATAAGATTAATAAATTTAGCAATTAATTTAGAAGAAGAAAAAGCTAATGGTATTGATGATAATATAATAAGAGGAATTATATATTCAAATATAGGAAAATATAAAAAAGCTTCTGATTTATTTATTAGAGGAGGTAAGCCTGAGAAAGCACAAGAAATGTATGCAACATTAAAAATGTATGCACAATCACTTGAAATAAGAGCAAAATATATTCAAGATGGTGATAATACTTATTCAGATGAAATATTATGTGATCAAGCAGAATGGTTAAAAGAAAATAAAAAATTTAAAGAAGCTGCAGATTTATATAGAGCAATTAATAAGAAAAAAAAGGCTATTCAAATTTATGGTGAAAATAATTTATTAGAACCTTTAATTGATTATTGTAGAGAATTAAGTAATTATGATGATCATGAAGCTATTTCATTATGTGGATTTTATTTTAAAAAAAATAAAAATTATGCATATGCTGCAGAGGCTTATTTAAAATTAGGTGATAATAAATCATTAGTATATATGAATGTAGAGTTAGGAAAATGGGATGAAGCATTTTTATTATCTAATAATAATCAATCACTACAAGAATATGTTAATTTGAAATACGCTGAGAGTTTAGTTTTAGAAAATAAATTTACTGAAGCACAAGAATATTATAGAAAAGCAAATAGAGTTGATTTATCAATGAAATTATTAAATAAATTAATTAATAATGCTATTTATGAAAAGAGATTTAGAGATGTTTGTTATTTATTTATTTCATATACAAAAGATTCTTTGTATGTTATTAAAGATTATCGATTAGATATTATGAAATTGTCTAAGGATGAATATGCAAAAAAAAAAGAATTTTTAGATTCTATTACTTTAAGTGATATTTTTAATGCTTATGATTATATTTATAAATATATTGAAGAACCATTTAATGTTGATTTAATTACTTTTAGTGATCAACAATTATTAGATGCTTGTTTATTTTTAGTTAATAAAATATCGAATTTTAACTCTTATTTACCTCATTTTAAATCAATTTCTCTATCTCATATTTATTATTCTTTAGCACAAATAACACAAAAATTTAATTTAATTAAAACATCATGTGAAGCTTATGATAAATTAGAAACTTTAATGTACCCAAATGAATGGAAAGAAAAATTAGAAATGGAAATTTTAGATATAAGAAGTAAACCTCAAATAGATGAAGAAATAGATTTACCATTATGTTATAATTGTCTTCAAATAAATCCTTTAATTAATAAATTAGGAGATCAATGTGTTTTTTGTTTAGCACCATTTAAAAGATGTTCTTTAACATTTGAAATTTTACCTTTAGTTGAATTTAGACCTAAAAAAGGAATTTCAAGTGATTTAGCAATTAATTACATTAAAATGTATTCATTAGAAAATATACAAAAAAAACTAATTTCTATTTATAATCAAGAAGAAGAAAATAGTGAAGAAAATATTTTAAATGTAAATAATAATGATAATAATAGTAATAATGAAAATTTATTTGAAAATAAATTATTAGAATTGACTGAAAATCAACAAAAAACTGAAAAATATAGAATGTTAGTTTTAGATGATAAAATATTAAAAAGTTTAAATGAAAATGAAGTTTTTATAATGGATTTAAGAAAAATAAATAAAACTTATCCTGTTAGATTTTTTAAAAATAGAAAAAAGGATGTTAATATTTTTATGTGTAAGAATTGTTATAAATTTTTTAAAATAGAAGAATTTGAAAATGCTTTTTTAAAATCTGGAAATTGTTGTCCTTTATGTAAAGGAGCAGATGATGATATGATTTTAAGTGATTACGAATATGAATATGAATACGAATATGAATATGAATACGAATATGAGTAATAAATTATTTTTTTTATCTTTCAATTTTGTAATTAGAGAAAAATTAATATATATTTTTTAAATACAAAATTTTAACTATAAATGATTTTATTTATTTTTTATTACTATTTATTAATTATAAAATATTAAATTCATATTTTTATTTGATTTTTCATTTTCATTATTATTTTCATTTGTTTTATTTAATTCATTTAAATTTTGGAAATTTGTTTCATTTGTTGTTGTATTTTTTGTTTCTTCATTTATATTTGTTAAATAATCAAAATCTAATTGTACTTCATTATTTATTTTATCTTCTTTTTTAACTTCTTTTTCATTATTTAATGTATTATCATAATGAATTAATGATATATTTTTTGTAAATGTATTGTGAGAATTATTATGAAAAATAGATTCAATATCATTATTTAAATTCTCTTTATTTTTTAGACTTTCTATTCTTTTTTCTTCTATATTGAAATTTAAGTCTATTAAATTATTATTTTCTTTTGAATCATTATCTAATTTTTCTTCTTTTATATCTTCTTTTTTATCTTCTTTTATATTTTCAAAATTTTTATTTTGATTTTCTATTGATTTTACTTTTTCTGTTATGTTATTTTCTTCTTTTTCTTGTTTACCTTTATTTTTTATAAAACGACCTGTGAATTTATTTATTTTATTAAATAATTTATTAAACTTTTTTTCTTTTGGGTTTTTTCTTCTTTTTTATTCTCTTCTTTTTTTATTTCTTTTTCACTTTTAATTTCCTTTTTATTTTCTTTTTCTTTAATTTCTTTTTTATTATCTTTTTTGTTATTTTCTTTTTCTTTTTTTACTTCTTTTTTATCTTCTTTTTTATTTTCTTTTTCTTTCATTTCTTCTTTTTTATCTACATTATTAATATTTTTAATATTTTTATTATCATTATTAACTAATCCATTTTTATTTTCCAAATCATTTGGATTATCATTAATTATAATTAAATCATTTTCATTAAATTTAATTTCTATTTTTGAAATATTTATTATATTATCTAGTTTTTCCAAATAATTTTCATTATTTAATAATTTCATTTTCATTATTATATCTTTTATATATAAAATATCTTTTTTAAATTGATTTAACATATCTTCATTTCCAAAACCAGTTTTATTAAAATACTTTTCATCAAATTCATTAAAGAATTTATTCAAAATTTTGGTAAAAATATTTATTATATCATTATCATTAAAAGCATTAATCATATTATAATATATTTCTTCAAATTTAGTAAATCTAATAACAAAATCATTATATCCTTGAATTTCTAAAATTGGATATTGCATAAAATTTAATTTATCAAATTTATTAATAACATCTATTTTTAATTCATCAATAATTGCATTTACAATTTCTAAACATTTCAAATGTATTAAATTTATTTTTTTAATATGTTTATTTATTAAATTTATAATTTCATCATCATTATCTCCAGTAATATATGAATTTATATTAAATAAAATTGATTGAATAAAACTTAAATTTGAATTTAATAAAATATATTCTTTTTCTGTTATTATTCTTTTTTCTTTACCTATTTTTCCTATTCCTTCAATTATTGATAAATTACACTTAATAGTGAAATTATGTAAAATTTTAACTAATTGTAAAATAATAGTTTGAATTTCATTTTTATTTTTATTATAAAATAAAATATAATATACTTGATAAATAAAATCTAATACAAATAAAGTAGTAGGAATAATTTTATATTTTTCATTTCTACATTCAATATATTCAATTTTCTCATCTTTATTTTGAGAAATATTCTTTAAATCATTTTCAGTAATATTATTGTAATCAATAGAAATTATATTTGTAATTGATTGATATTTTAAATTGAAAGTATTAATTTGATACCATTGTTCATTTTCCATTAATTCTTCTAATAAATCATTTTGTGAAGTAAAGAATTTAAATATAAAATCATTTTCAATTTGATTAAAAAATTCGATATAATTAAATTCAAATATTTTGAAAAATTCACTCATATCATCAACAATTATATTTTTTGTTTCATAAAAATTTGAAGGTAATAAAGAAACTTTTTCTTCCATAATTTTTATGAGTAAATTAATTGTTTTATTTTTAGCTTCATTTATTATATATTCTATTATTTCTTTAAAAATTTTTGGAGAAGTTCCAAAATTATTAACAAATAGTTCTATTAAATAATCAAAATTTTCTTTTAAAAAAATAAAAGCTTGACCCTCAATTTTTAATCTATCAATTCCTTTTTCTGTAATTTTATCACATATTTCTTGTATTATTACTAAAAATATATTTTTTAACTTTTCTTGTATTTGAGAAATATCAAAATTTTGTGATATAATAAATGAATAAATTTCTAATAAAGATAAAATTTTTTCTTTTGATATTGATGGTAAATTAATTAAATGATAAAATATAATTTCTTCATTATTATTACTTAAATACTTAAAATCAGAATTATTATTTTTTATTGATGGTGTTAAATCAAATTTATGATTTAATGTTACTTTTTCTAAAGATTCATTTAAATTAAAATTTGAAAAACATAATTTCATAATTTCTTCAATATAAATAATAAAAGAATTTATATATTTTGATTCAGAAATTCCTGTTATATTTACCATTTCATTTTCAATAAAAGATATTAATTTTATTTTACTTTTAAATCTTTGTTTTATTGGTACTAATTCTTTTTGAAGATTTAATATAGAATTTCTTTCTTTTTCTACTGTTAAAGATGAATATTTTAATGATTTTGCTTTATTATAAAAGTCTAGGATTATATTCGACACTTCTTTTAATGATTTTAAATTTTTTCTTTTAGTTTGAAATAGAAATATTTTAGTATTATTATTTATAAATTTTTTTTTAATTTCTTCATGATTTTTTTTTCTTTGTTCAAAAGAATTAATTAATCTTTTAATATTATATTCAATAAAATAATTTTTCAATACAAAATCAACAACATATTCAGAATAAAATAATGAATATAATAATTCATTTTCAATTACTCCTACTTTTAAATCAAATTCTTTAATTATATTATATAATTCATTTTTATCTTTTTCTAAATATTTATCATTTGTTTTATAATCTTCAATTTCATCTAAAAATTCTTTATTATCTTCTAAAAGATTTTTAACCGAGATTCTTTCATTATATTCTTCATTTGGTAAAAAAAAACTATTATTCCTTTTACCTCTATGATTTCTTTTATAATGAGAATATAATTTTTTAATTTTTTTAATATAAGAATAAAGGTCATCATCTAATAATTGAGATAATGGTAGATTTTCATTTGTATTTAAAACTGATTTTGAATCAAATATTATTTTATCAAATTTTGAAAAATCAATTGAATTTATTGAAGAATCAGTTTTATTAACTTTATTAAATATTGAAGAATGAAATGAAAACATTTTTTTTTTATGACTATTTTCTTTATTTAAAATTATATCATTTTGATTAAATTTCCAATTTCTTAATTCTTCATTTATTTCTATATCTGGTAAATCTGTTTTTAATTGGATAATTACTTTTTTTGTTTTTTTTTTATCGTGTTTCATTTGTTTTACTTCTATAATTGTTTTATTAGGAGAATAATTTATTATTTTATAAATTTAAAAATTTTTAAGCAAATTAATTTTATTATTATTTTTTATATAAATATAAAAAATGACTTTAATTTGATTAAATTTAAATTTAAAAGATTTTCAATTAAATTAAATTACTTTCTTAAATATTTAAAATATTTTTATTTTAATGTTAATTTTTCATAAAATATTAATCATAATTTTAAATTTATATTTAAAGTATTTCAAATATTCATATATAAAATTTGAATATCTTTTTATTTTTATATAAAAGTAAATATATTTCATTAATTTTTATTATATTAATTGAATTATTTTAAAAATATGTTACAAAACGAAAATGAAATTAATTATGATATTATTATATTAAAAGCAATATAAGACAGTAAAATAAATAATTAATTTTTATTTTTTCTTTGGAAGAGATTAATGAATTATATTTTATCTTTATGAAATTAAAAATAAAAGTAAAACAAAATAGATGAAAATAAATAATAAATAAAAAATAATTTGAAAGATATGATAATTTAATTATAAAATAGAAAATATAAATATAAATTCTTAATTTAAAAAAAAAATTCTTTACATTAATAAATAAAATAAAATAATTCAAAAAAAAATTTAAAGTTTAAATTCTTAATTTTTTAAATAAAAAAATTTAAAAATTAGATATTCTATTATTTCTTTTTTCTTTAATTTGTCTATAAAGAATTGTAATTTCATCATCATTTTCATTTCTAGGTAAAATATAATGTCTTAAATCATTTTTTTTACTTCTATTATAATTTTTTAAAGAAGAAACAGTAGTAGTATAAGTAAGAGGAAAATTATCAAAATTACTTTTTTTTTGAATGCCTAATTTAATATTATAATTTCTAGGACTTTTAAAAGAATTTGATAAAAAATCAATTTCTTTTTTAATTCTAGTTTTAAATTTTTTTCCAGAATTTTCTCTATATCTTAATAAATTATCATTAATTTCTGTTCCTACTAAATTATTAAATGAACGTCTATCTGTATTATTTGGTGAATAAAAACTGTTATTTCTATTAAATGAATTATCTGAATATTTTCTTATTGAAAAATTATTTGTTCTTTTATTTATATCTTTTTGATTTGATAATCTATTTGAATAAAAAGAATTACTCCTTGAAGTTGAAAGGTTTGATTTATTTGGTGATGTATTTAGGTAATAATTATTAAAATTATTTGATTTTTCTTTTTGTCCAAATTGAGATGTAAAAAGCTAAAAATAATAATATTTTATTTACATAATTTAATTTTTCTTTGAATGAACTCATCTTTTTTTATTAATGCTTATGAAATAAAAAAATAAAATACATATTTTTAATTTAATTTTTTTAAAAATGAAAATAAATTATGATTGTGTTCCAAATAATAGTATGACAACAAATTATGGTAGTTTGAATAATTCCAAATATAATTTTTCAAGAAATAAAAGTTTAAATTCATTATTTAATAAAAATACTTGTTTTGATTCTTCATATAATTTAAATACTTCATTAAAAAATAATATAGAAAATAAAGTTTTTAAACAAATGCATCATAGATTTAAAAGTTCAAATAATCAAGAATTAAGTAATTTAATTAGTTATAGTAATAATCAAAATGATAGTGATGATGATATATATAATCAATATAAAATATCAAGAAATAATAATTTAAATACAAATTATAAATTTAATACACAAGATTTAAATTATTCAAAATTAACTTATGAATATTATCCAGATTATAATTTTAATTCTAATGACTATGAAACAAATTATTCAAGAACAATTGAAAATGATAGAACTTCAAATATATCAAATTTAAATAATAATAATAATTATTATTTATATAATTCAAATAATAATTTTCAAAATTATAATGATTTGAATCAACCACTTTATGACCCAAATATAAGTTCTAATAATCCAATTTATAATATATCCAATGAAAATTCAGATAAATCTCATATAAATTATATTAATCAAAAACAAAATTTTGATAATATTCCTCAAAATATTTATAATATTTATAATAAAAATATAAAAGACAATTTAAATTCAAATGAGAATTTAGATTTAAAAACAGAATTAGTAAAAGCAAATGAAATAATTAATTCATTAAAACAAAAAAATCAAAATATTATAAATCAAAGAGATTCAACATTAAACCAAATTCAATCTATTGATAATCAAAAATATAATAATGAAAATAACTATAAGGGATTAGAAGATCAAATTGAATTATATAAACAAAAATTAAATATTGCAAATGAAAAATTATCAAAATTAGATAATGAAAATGCTCAATTAAAAAATATTATAAAAGATTTAAATGATGATTTAAATTCTAAAAATGATTTAATTCAAAAATTAAATAGTGATATTAAAATAATGAATGCAGAAAAAAATAAACAAAATATTGAAATTAATGATAAATTAAATGAACATAAAGAATTAATGAAAATAAAAAATATAGAATATGAAAATAATTATAATTTATTAAATGAACAAAATAAAAATTTAAACGATAAAATAGCAGAAGAAAAAATAAAAAATAAAAAATTACAACAATTAATAGATAATATGAATAGAATTGATGAAAATACAAAAAAGTTATTAGAATATTTATTTAATTTTTATAATAATATAAGAGAATTATTTATGCCAAAATGGAAAAAAGACATTTTATTAGATGTAATTGAATTTGAAGGACCAGATGATTTTAATAAAAATAAATTATTAATATTATTAAATAAGTTAAAACAATTTTTTGAAGATTTAAAAATGAAATTTGGAAAATGTTTTGCTTGTGATATTGCTTGTTGTAATTCTGAATATGAGAGATTAAAATTTTTTAGAAAATATTATCCTGGGACTCCAAAAGATTTGAAAAGTAAAAAATAATTCATAAAAATCTACGTTTACAAGGAAAAATTATTTAATTAATTTCCTAAATTATTTATATTTATTCGATTTTAAATTAACTTTTTTCATTTTTCAATACTATAGTTATATAAATAAATAATTAAAAAATCATTATTTTAATTTCAATTTTCTATTTCCATACAAAATTATTTTGAATTTTTATTATTTTAATTTTTATTATAATATATATTTAATTAATATTTAGATATTATATTACATATTATATATTGTAATAGAAAAAATTAGAGTTTAATATTATAAAGCATTTAAGAATTAATAACTATTTATTTATGCTTTGTTTTTTTTATTGATTTGAGTAATTTAATTAATTTAAATATACTGGAATTTTTATTATTAAAATATTAAAAAAGGGTTAATATACTTAAGAACCTAACATGATAGGTATACAAATATAATTAAAAGCACTAATATATGATATAAAAGTTATAATTCAAAAAAAACAATTAATTTAAAAGATAAAAAAATATAACTTAAATAAAAAAAGAAATACATAATAATTACATTGAGATTATGGAAATATATATATTAGGAGAAAGCAGGATATTTTATAATTATGAAAAATTAAACTACTATTCTCCTCTATTCTTAAAAAATTTAATTATTTCAATTATGAAATAAGATTGTTGAAAAATCAAATATTCGAATAATTAATACTAATACATTAATATTTTGTATAAGTAGTATCATAAATTTATAAAGGTTGAATATAGAAAAAACATTGAAGATAAACTAAAAAACTTTTAAATTTATCATTGTAACAATCTAATTTTTTATCTTAATAAAAAATAACTGACACAAAAATCTCATATAAACTCCTCAAATATAAAAAGATTTATAATTTAATATCATAAATATTTAAAATATATCATATATTTAATAAAAAGTAAAGTAAATACCTAAAATAATCATTAAATAACTTTTTATTTCAGCAAAATAAATTGTTTATTCAATAAAATTAAATAGTTTTATGTTATAATGTGAATTTTATTGGAAACCTATTAACTTAAATATTTTTTCTTTAGTCCTAAATTTATAACATAATTAAACTAAAGATTAAACCTGTAAACACAATTTAATAAAACATTAAATTTCTAATATAAACTAAAAATAATGAAAAAAGTTTTTCTTCAAATTAAAAATTTTATAATATATTTAATATATTACTGATAATTGTAAGACAATGAATGATCAATTTAATGAGTATATAAGTCAAGAATTAGGAATAAAAAACAATTCAAATACAGAATGTGAAAATAATTCAATTGAATCAGAACTTGAAATAGAAGAAATAAATGAAAATGAAAATGAAAAAGAAGAATTTTTAAATATCAATCAAAAAGAAATTGTAATTAAAAATTTAAAAGATATTAATCAAAAAATAAAAACTCCAAGTAATAAAAAAGTAAAAGTGACTCAGAAAAAATATCAAATTTTACCATTATCAAGAAAGAGAGAAATAGTATTACAAGTAAAAATATTTTTTTAACTTATTTTAGGTAGAGCAAACAAAGAATAATTTAAAAGAAATTGCAAGAATTAATAATGTGAAGACAAAAACACTTCAAAGATGGGTAAAAAAAGGTCCTGAAAGAAAAAGAGGTAAGATTTATCTTTCTAAATAAATCATATGTATTTTAAAAAAGAATTTTTTTAACAAAATTACTTTTTCAAAATATCCAATAAAAAAAAATAAAAAAATTATTTTTTATGATATAGACTGAAAAAAATATTAATGTTTAAAAAAGGTAAGTTAAGAAAAAAAAAATAAAATAAAATAATAATTAAAAAAAAATCTTTTAAAAGATACATATGATTATTTTTTATAAAATAATATAATTAATAACTGTTTTATAGGAGGAGGTAGAAAAATAAGAGACCCAAAAATGGATTCTGCACTCTATGCTTGGTATATTAATTATCATTTTCATCTTGGAAATAAAGTGAACGGGAAACTTTTTAAAAGAAAAGCAATGGAATTATCAAATGATGTTCACTTTAGAGCATCTAAAGGATGGCTTGAAAAATATAAGAAGAGATATAATATTTCTTTCAATTAAAATGATAGTTAAATAAAAATATTCTTTTGTTATTAAAAAATAAAATATCTATCTAGTTTATTCTTGGGTTTGTATTTTTATTATTTTTATCATTTAATCATTTTATAGTATGATTTATTTTTATTTATACTATAATTCTTAAATCAATCAATAAAAAAGAATATTAAAAAAAATAATTATTTTATTTTCAATATAGGTAAAACATTTTTTGAAAAGAATTTTTCAAATTGATTTCAATACTATAATTAGAAATGTAATAAATAAGAAAATTTAAAAATTGATTTAGTTATATTCATAAAATCAAAAAAATAATAAATTGATTTAATATATCAATTACAAATCTGTATTTTGATATATAATCATTCAAAAAATATTTAAAAAAAAAATTTGATTCTTATAAAAAAAATTTTATTAAATAAAAAAAACAATAAATGGGAGATATCAAAAAAACTAAAATAAAACTACCATAAAAAAGTATAAAAAAAAACCAAAAAATAAATAATCCAAAAAAAAAAAAAAATTATTTTCTCCTTCTACTAGAAATACTAGAAGTTTTTTGACTTTTCTGTGTAATATTAGTAGTAGTAGTAACAACAATATCTTCTTCTTTCAAAGGAACTCTTTTTTCAGGTTTAACAAAAGTAACAGAAAGAGTATTAATTTTTTTTTGAGTTTTACTATCAACATAAGTAATATCATTAATTTTAACATCAGTAAATCCAGCTAAAAGTGCACTTGCTTCAATTTGTTTAGCATCATATTCTTGCATAACTGAAATTGGTTGATAAATAATCATTTCTACTTTTGCTCCGGTTTTTAATTTTCCAAATAAATTCATTAATGCATATGCTGATATGTCATCTACACTACTATTTTTAATTGATACTGATGTAAATTGATTGTTTGATATTGATTTTAACATATTTAAATGTGAAGGATGAACGTAAAATATGTTTTCTATATCTTTATATGTGTCTTCTGAATCTATTATTAATTGGTTTTGGGTTTCTGATGGAAGATTTTTTTCTTCTTTTTTTTGATAATAACGTTTTGACATTTTTTTTTTTTTGGAGATATATTATAAAATTATATTTTTTTTAATATTAAAATTTTTTTTTTTATTTTTAAAATTTATTTGAATAATAATAATAAAAAATAAATAAAAAAAATATTAATTCAAATAACACCATTTAAATATTTTTTTTAATTTAAATTAATAAATAAACATAATTCTTAACTCAAAAAAAAATTTTTTTATTTCTTAATTACTTTATCTAATTCTTTACATAATTCCTTAAAAACATGATCAGGAGTTCCCATTCCATCAATTTCAATAGAATGTCCCATTTTTTTTAATTCAGGAATAATAGGTTCACTTTCTTTTTTATTAGTTTCAAATCTTTTTTTAATAGTTTCAATATTATCATCACTTCTACCAGAAGTTTTTCCTCTTTCTAACAATCTTTTAATTAAAGCATCTTCATCAGCTTTTAAAATAATAGAAGTTACTAAAATATAAGAATCACCAAAAACTTCTTTCCATCCATCTATATTATCTTGATTTCTTGGGTAACCATCAATTAAAAATATTTTATCTTTTCCTTTTTCATCCATTGCTTTTTTAATTAAACTACATGTTATTTTAACTGGAACAATTTGACCTTTTTCTATTATTCCTTTTATTAATTTACCATCTTCACTTCCTGTTTTTATCTCTGCTCTAAGTAAATCACCTGCTCCTAAATGAATTAGGTTGTATTGTTTTACTAATAAGTCACATTGAGTATTTTTTCCTACTCCGGGAGGACCTATTATGAATATTACTCTATATTTTGAGGTATCCATTTTTTTATATATATTTATATATATATATATTTTTTTTAAATTTAGATTATATTTTTTTAAATTTATATTTTTTAGTTAATTTTCCTGTAATAAAAAAATCAAAAAATAAAAAAAAATATATAAAAAAAATGAAAGATGTTGATTTGGTAAATGAAGGAAAAGAATTATATGATAAAGGTGAAATAGAAGAATCAATAAAAAAATATGACGAAGCATTAAAAATATATAATAAAAGTAAAGAAGCATATTACAATAAAGGAGTAAGTTTAGAGCAATTAGGAAAATATGAAGAAGCCTTAGAATCATATAAAACAGCAACAGAAATAGATGATAAATTTTCAGATGCATACGCCGGTCAAGGTGATTGTGAAGCACAATTAGGTAATTTAGATAATGCAGTATTATTATTTTCAAAATCAATAGAATTAAATGATAAAAATCAATTTGCATTTTTAAATAAAGGAATAACACTTTATAATCAAAAAAAATATGAAGAATCAATTCAAACTTTAGATGATACTTTAAAATTAGACGATAAAAATCCAATAATATATTATTATAAAGGAAATTGTTTAAAAGAATTAAATAAAATTGATGAAGCAATTGAATCATATGAAAAATGTATTGAATTAGATAATAATTTCTCAAATGCTTATTTAAATTTAGCTTTATGTAAAGAAAAACAAGAAAAATATGATGAAGCTTTAAATAATTTAGATAAAGGAATTGAAATTGATAATCAATTAATAGAAGCATATGATGCAAAAGGTCATATTTTTTTTATATTAAAAAAATATCCAGAAGCTATTGAATCATATGAAAAATGTATAGAAATAAATCCAGAAAATTATGAATTTGATTATAAAAAAGGTATTTGTTTAAGAGAAGAAAAAAAATATGATGAAGCAATAAAATCTTTTGATGAAAGTATTAAAAAAAATGATAAAAATTTAGAATCTTATTTTTATAAAGGACAATGTTTACAAAATGATGAAAGTAAAATTGATGAAGCAATAGAAAATTATGATAAATGTATTGCAATAAATCCAAATCATATTGATTCTCATTTATGTAAAGGCTCATTATTAATGGAACAAAAAAAATTTGAAGATGCTTTAAAAGAAATTGATGAAGGAATAAAATTAAATGAAAATAATTCATATTCTCATTTTTTAAAAGGTTATTGTTTATCTAATTTAAATAAACCAGAAGATGCATTAAAATCATATGAAAAATCAAATGAATTAGATGATAAAGATTATATTTGTTATTTTAATAGAGGAGTAATACAATTTCAATTAAATAATGATAATGAAGCAAAAAATTTATTTAATAAAACTTTAGAATTAAAAGAAGATTTTCCAAATGCAAATAATGGTTTAGGTAATATTTTATCAAAGGAAAAAAAATATGATGAATCACTTAATTTTTATAATAAAGCAATTGATAAAGATCCAAAATATATTAATGCAATATTAAATAAAGCATATTCACAATATAAATTAAATCAATTTAAAGAATCTTCTGAAAGTTATGATGAAGTATTAAAAAATGATGAAAATAATTTTGATGCATTATTTGGAAAAGGTAATTCAGAATATAATTTAAAAAATAAAGATCTTGCTATTGAAAATTATGATAAAGCAATTAAATCAAATCCAAAAAATAAAGAAGTACATTTTAATAAAGGTATAGTATTATTTACAAAAGGAAATTATGAAGATGCAACAAATGAATTTGATGAATCAATTAAAAATGATACTACAAATGATACGAATTTACTTTTAATGAAAGGAATTAGTTTATTTAAACATAAATTATTTAATGAAGCAAAAGAAATTTTTAATCAAATTTTAAAAATTGAACCAGATAATATAAAAGCACTAATAAGTTTAGGTCAAATTTTTCATATTGAAAAAAATTATGATGAAGCAATAAAATGTTATGATAAAGCTTTAGAAAAAGATCCTCAATTTGCAAATGCAATTCATTCAAAAGGAATTTCGTTTGATTGTTTAAAAAAAAAAAAAGAAGCTTATGAATTTTTTGATAAAGCATATAAATTAGATAAAGATAATTTAATTTTTGCTTTAAATGATGCATTAAGTTTATATGAAAATAGAATTGATGATAATTCAGTTTGGAAAATTTTAGAATTGTCTAAAGGAAAATATAATGAAAAAAAAGATGATTATGATGAAATTGAACAAGAATATATAAATAAAAGTATTCAATATTTACAAAGAATGAAAGATAAAGAAAATGTTAATGTTAGTGAAATTAATGAAGGTAATATTAAAAAAAAAGATATTGTTGATGACAAAAGTAAAGAAAAAAAAATTGTTGAAGAAGAAAAAAGTGATGTTAAAAAAGTGGAAGTTAAGAAAGAAGAAAAAAAAAATGATGATGATGATGACGAAGAAGAAGAGGAAGAAGAAGGTGATGATTAAATTATAATTTTGGGTTAAATTATAATTTAATTTTTAATTTTATTTAATTATTAAATTTATTTAATTTGGTTAAAAATTTTGTCTTTTTATTTTTTTTTATTTTTTATTTTTTGTCCTTTATTAATAATTTTAAATTATTAAATTTAAATAAAAAAAATGGGGATTGGGGATTGGGGGATTGGGGATTGGGCCCAATCCCCAATCCCCA
>JAEEGK010007628.1_pt1 | contig 25767 bp, 26 predicted proteins | sample 8958771 | NCBI WGS metagenome assembly JAEEGK01 (sample SAMN16246547, study PRJNA631951) | gut metagenome | biome: gut microbiome; feature: rumen; material: SC-attached | host: Bos | place: Iran: Karaj | collected 2018-10
ACACCGGAGCGGACAGAGGATGCGAAGAGGTAGCGGCAGACAGGAGCCCAGCCTGAGATATCGACGCCGCCCAGGGAAACCCACATCTGGATTATCATAAGGCCGCAGCCGAAAGCAAATGAGACATAGCAGGCTGCCCGGGAAGTTCCCTTCCAGTACAGGCCATAGAGGAACGGAGCCAGGAAGGATCCTGCCAAAGCGCCCCAGGAGACACCCATCATCTGGGCAATGAATGTAATCTCAGGGTGTGCATCCTTGATTATAGCGATGTATGCAGATATCACTATGAAGAACACGATGAAAACCCGCATGATGGAGACTTTCTTCTTCTCCCCCATCTTGTTCTTGGAGAGAGGCTCAATCACGTCCAGCGTGAATGTGGAGCTGGATGTGAGCACCAGAGAAGAGAGTGTGGACATGGATGCAGAGAGCACCAGTACGATCACCACTGCGATTACCAGAGCAGGCAGAGTTGCCAGCATTGCGGGAACAATGGTATCGAACAGCGGAGTCACGCCATTTTTCTGGTACATTATCTTATCAGCGTAGAGCCGTCCGAAACCGCCCAGGAAGTAACATCCACCGGCCACAACAATGGCAAACAGGGTGGAGATGATAGTTCCCTTCTGTATATCATCCTCGCTCTTGATGGCGTAGAATTTATTGACCATCTGAGGAAGTCCCCAGGTTCCAAGGGATGTCAGGAGCACCACAAAGAGCAGTGCAAGAGGATCCGGCCCCAGGAATGATGTGAAGGCGCCACCTGCCCAGCCTTTGGCCTCTACAGCAGAAAGAGCCTGTGTAGCAGACAGAAGACCGCCGTTAGCACTCAGTACAGAGCCGATTACAGCACAGATACCGAAGAGCATGATTATACCCTGGATAAAGTCATTGATAGCTGTAGCCATGTAGCCGCCGAATATTACGTAGATACCGGTAAGGGCCGCCATCATCACTATAACTACCCAGTACGGCATATGGAACACCAGTCCGAAGAGGCTGGAGAGACCATTGTACAGGGATGATGTGTAAGGAATAAGGAAGATGAAGACAATGACAGATGCCACCACCTTCATAGGGACAGAGTCAAACCGCTTGCCGAAGAAGTCGGGCATGGTCTTGGCATCGATGTGCTGGGTCATGATACGGGTGCGCCGCCCCAGTATGTTCCAAGCCAGGAGTGAGCCGATGAAGGCGTTTCCCAAGCCGGCCCAGGTGCTGGAGAGACCGAAGTTCCAGCCGAACTGTCCTGCATATCCTACAAAGATAACTGCCGAGAAATAAGAGGTACCAAAGGCAAATGCCGTAATCCACGGGCCGGCTGTGCGCCCTCCCAGAACAAATCCATCCACAGAAGCTGCTCTTTTTCTGTAAATCAGGCCTACGGCGATCATCACAGCAAAGAAGACCAGCAGCATAATGACGCTTGCAACTTTTGCATTCATACATTTCCTCCTTCATACAAAGTCTGCATTTCGGAGGGCGTCAGCGTCAGGGCAAAAAAAAACGCCCCCCGATCAAGAGGGCGGATAATTCCGCGGTACCACCTCTATTCATCACCACCTCGCAGTGGCAATCTCTTCAGGTACGTCACACAACGTGTGGTTATACCCTTGCGCTGTAACGGGCACACCCGTCGTAACCTACTCCCTTACGGTTTCGATACGCGGCTCCGGGATGTATTCACCTCCAGTAACTGTGCGCCTCTCACCACCCGGCAACTCTCTTTTCAGTATCCTTGGAGGCTACTTGTTCCCTTCGTAGCCTTTAATAGGTATTGTTATTTTTTTTCTACACCCAAAAAGAATCTGTTGTCAATACAATCCAGGATTAAAAAATTGTTATTTTTTGTTTTTTTTCTTGACATTCCCATAGAAAGTGACACAGAATTTATCTAGCAAATATGGAAAAAAATGGTGTCTTAGAGACCGTTTTACATTCGTTCGAACGTTATTACAATGTAAAGGCAGGAGAACCAGGAACCGAGGCAGCCAGACCCTTTGCGGCAGAGGCAGAGTTCCATTCCCATTCAGAGCAGTACTTCCTTACCCGCGCTGCCCATATTGCAGATATCGATTCCCATGAATATGTCTTTTTTGCAGAGGAGGATAATCTTACATCTGACCGTCTTGCAGAACTGGAGAGTGAAGCATGGAAGGAAGGGCTTTCCCGGGTTCAGCCTGGACCTGGCCACCGGAATTCCGATGTAGCACTCATCATCATTGCAGATAATATAGAAGAGACAGCCTTCAAACAGGTCAGCAAGATTAAACGCTCCAAATCATACAGGTTCAGCCTGCATGGCTGGAGCAGTTTCAGGTTATTGGCTTATGAGGTTTCTTCAGGCCGTGTTGCCTGCAACAGAGCGGGTAAAAGCCTTAAGAAAGTCATAAGCACTTTATAAGGAATTCCTATTAAGGAGGGAATATGACAGCATTACTTATCATTATTGCTGCAATTGTACTGCTTTTAATCGGTTATGTGTTCTATGGCTCATGGCTTGCAAAGCAGTGGGGAATTGACCCCAAGAGACAGACACCTGCCCAGGTCAAGGCAGATGGAATGGATTATGTTGCCGCTAAACCGGTTGTACTGATGGGACACCACTTCTCATCAATCGCAGGAGCAGGTCCTATCAACGGTCCTATCCTGGCTGCAGTATTCGGCTGGGTGCCAGTATTCCTGTGGTGTGTACTGGGTGGTATATTCTTCGGAGGTCTTCAGGACTTCGGTTCTCTCTTTGCCTCTGCCCGGAACGACGGTAAATCTGTAGGAGAAATCATCAAAACCTCCATGGGCAAGACAAGCAAGAGGCTGTTCATTATATTTGCCCTCCTGGTACTTATTCTGGTAATCGCATCATTCGTAAACGTTGTTGCCAGCACATTCCTTTCCAATGACGGAAGATTCGGAGTTGTCTTCAATCCTACAGGACAGCAGTCCACCGCTATGATATCACTGCTGTTCATCGTACTGGCTATTTTATACGGATACCTTACCAACCGGCTCAACTGGGGAATACTTCCTGCAACAATCGTATGTCTTATCGGAATTGTATTAGCCGTCATCCTGGGTCTTAATATCGGATTCGCAATGAGCAGAACATCATGGATCATCTTCATCGGTGCATACATCACAATTGCATCCCTGGTCCCTGTATGGGTTCTCCTCCAGCCCCGTGACTACCTCTCCAGCTTCCTGCTGTACAGCATGATGGGTCTGGCTCTCATCGGTATCCTGATGACTGCATTCACAGGCAATGCAACCTTTGAGCTTCCTGCATTCACAGGCTGGAGCACAAAGATCGGACCTATGTTCCCTGCTCTGTTCATCACAGTAGCCTGCGGTGCCTGCTCAGGTTTCCACTCCCTTATCGCAACAGGAACCACATCAAAGCAGCTGGACAGCGAGAAGAATGCCAAGGCTATCGGTTACGGCTCCATGCTTATCGAAAGCGCACTGGGAGTCATCTCCCTTATCGCTGTAGGTATGGTATCTGGAAAATTCATCGTGGATGGAGCTTTCAAGGGTGCACCTCCAGTAGCATTTGCTTCCGGTATCGCAAAGATGTTCGGCCTGGTCGATGATAAGAACGCAATCTACGCTCTGCTTACCTTGGCTGTATCTGTATTCGCCCTCACATCCCTGGACACAGGAACCCGTCTCAGCCGGTTCATGTTCACAGAGCTCTTCCTCAAGGAAGGAGAGGAGACATATAAGGATGCAACTGGAATCCGCAAAGTGCTGGCATTCCCGCTGTTCGGAACACTGCTGATGGTTGCCATCGGCTGTATCCTGGGCGGACTCAGCCTTTCCCAGATCTGGGGACTCTTCGGAGCAGCAAACCAGCTTCTGGCAGGTATCGCCCTTATGGCAGTGGCAGCATGGCTGGGCAATGCAGGAAAGAACAACAAGATGTTCTTCATCCCGACCATCTTCATGCTGGCCGCAACCCTGACACAGCTTATCCGCACAGTTATTGCAAAGATCAATATCTTCACAGGCGCAGCCAAGGCTGCAGGCCCGATGTGGGGACACTGGTTCCAGTTCTTCTTTGCGGCAGCCATGACTATCCTGGCTATTATTCTGGTAATTGAAGGAATCAAGACTTTCAAGAAGCAGAAAAACGCTTAATAGTTATTAGGCAAAAAAAAGCCACCCCTGTGAGGGTGGCTTATATAATTAGTAAAAAAAATTATGCAAGTGCAGAAAGCATCTGTGCCAGAACTTCTGGTACGCTCTTGCTTCCGTCCAGTGTCACATACTTGAAGCCGTCTTTTGCAGCGCGGTTCTTGAAGTAGTATGCAGAAGCCAGTGTTCCGTTCTCTGTGTTGTAGTAAATGTCGTGGCGCTTTGTGATAGCTGCCTCATCCTGGTCATCGTTTCTTGCAGAGAGTGCTCCGCCGCATACACGGCACTTGTCTCCGTTAGGTTTGATTGCGTCGATGTAGATGTTGTTAGGATGGTTGTTGTCGTTGGCGCAGAGTCTTCTTCCCATGATTCTGTTCTTTGCTGTCTGTCTGTCAAGAAGAATCTCAACTACGTAGTCCAGTTTAATACCTTTTGCCTTGAGAGCCTCGTCCAGCTTCTCTGCCTGAACCTTGTTCCGTGGGAAACCGTCCAGGAGCCAGCCGCCCTTGCAGTCATCTCTCTGAAGTCTGTCCAGGATCATAGGGATTGTGATTTCATCTGGAACCAGGTCGCCTCTGTCGATATAAGCTTTTGCAGCTTTTCCCAGCTCTGTGCCGCCTTTGATGTTCTCTCTGAAGATAGCACCGGACTCGATGTGTGCAACTGGGTATTTCTCCTTTATCTTTGCGCCAAGTGTTCCCTTGCCGCTTCCGTTAGGTCCGAAAATAAGAATATTCATCTTAGACTCCTTAATTATTTTTTTCCATTATATCGGATTTTTTCTCAAGATTAAAGTACCTTTGCCGGGCAAATTCGCACTTTTCCTTTTCCCCCAGCACCTCGTAGGTGTCGGCCAGGTTGTACCAGGCGTCAAGGCTGCCGCTGTCCGCCACCACGGCCCGCTCAAAGTATTCCTGCGCCTTTTCGTATTCCCCATTGGTGAAGTTAAGCACTCCTATGTTGTTCAAGAGCGCCCCCGAGAGCTGGCCGGTGCGCTCTGCCATGCTGTAGTAGAAGCCAGCTTCGCAGAAGCACTGGTTGTTATAGCACAGAAGCCCGCAGTCGGTAAGGAAGTGGGCATCGTCAGGCACCAGGTCCGAGGCTGTCTTGAGCACCTCTGTTCCCCGGTCCACATCCCCTTTCTTGATAAGCACCATGGCTTTGTTATAAAGCACCCTTGCCCGGGTGGATGCCGGAACTTCAGGGTCTGCACACAAGGAAAGAGCCTTGTTGCAGCACTCCAGGGCCTGTCCCCAGTTCTCGCTTTCCGAGCATTCGAAAGCCTGGTTGTTGAGAAGTGCTATCTGCTTTTTAACATCATCAGTCATCAGCTTTTTTCTCCTTGTAGAACCAATAGCATATAAAAGAAAGGATAAAACAGATTCCAGAGGCAAAGGCGCTCCGGTAGATTCCTACAGATTCCGGCTGTTTGGGCACAGTCACCATCATTTCGATGAAAGGCACAGAGCCGTCCCACACTAAGATCGCGGGGAGGATTGCGATGGACACAAGGAACGCCAGCTTGAGGAAGAAGCCCTGGATTCCGAAGAAGATGCCTCCGATTTTCTCCTTCGACTTTGCAGACACATAGGCGCTGATCTCGCTGAGCATTGCCTGGGGGAAGATGAAGGCTGCCCCTGCCACAGGTATTCCGCACAGAGTGAAGATCGCATAACCTGCATTCACCGGAAGCCCTTTCCCCAGCATACCCAGGGCGCGGCTCAGGAAGAACAGGGCAAGGAGCGATATGAGCATGGGAAGCCGGTAGCCGAACTTATAGGAAAATTTCTTCACCGGATAGAAGAAGAGAGCCGCAGTTCCGAAAAAGAGAGCTGACACCGGGGTTATCATGGCTGTGCTCTTGCCCATTATGTCCACCACGAAGTAGTTCATGGTTGCCCGCAGAATATTGAAGCCGATGAAGAAGAAGGTGAGCCCGCCCAGATACCAGATGAAGGACTTCTCGCCGAAGATGATCTTGAGGGAACTGCTGAGACTTGTCTCTGATACCTGCCCCCCTGAATACTTTTTCTCGTCCACTCCGAAGGAGAGGAGAAAGAGCCCCACAAGGGCAAACAGAGACAGGATGATGACCATAAGACGGAGTCCCTTCTCGTCATCACCTTTGCCTAAAGTCGCAATCAGGATACCAGGGAGAATCATGGCTATAGCTGTATAAACCAGCCGAAATACAGCCTGCCAGGTGGAAAGGTTGAGTCTGTCCTCCCTGGAGGCGGAGAGCTCCGGGATGAGAGCATTGTATGGAGCACCGACTATTGTATAGAAAATGAAGAAAAGGCTACCTATAACAGCCAGGTACGCAAAGGAACCGAGACCACCAGACTTGGGCGGGAAGAAGAAGCCTATGGAGCTTAAGGCCAGAGGTACTGCACCCCAGGCTATAAAAGGAATGCGCCGCCCCCACTTGGTGTTGGTCCGGTCCGACCACCACCCCACCAGAGGGTCTGACACCATGTCCACAAACCTTGAGACAATAAGAGCAAGGGCAATGAACAGCGGGGACATGAATGCCTGGAAACTGAACTTCTGGGGCGGCAGATAGTAGGTGAGCACCCACTGGGCAAAGATCTGGTCAAAGATTGCGTAGCTGACCCCCAGACCATATATGACTTGAACCGAAAGTGGTATCTTCTTCATGTAAACAGTGTAACATATTAAGGGCCTTGACACAACAAACAATTTGGTTAACTATATTTTAAGAATGGTTAACGAAAAAGAATCCCTTAAGTTCAAAGTCCTCAGCACACTCAGGGAAAACCCAGGCATTGTATCTGGAGTTGAGCTTTCCAATGCAACTGGCAGGAGCCGGGTGGCAGTCTGGAAGACTGTCCAGGGGCTGCAGGAGGCAGGCTACGGCATAAGCATCAGCAGGAAAGGCTACAGGCTGGAGAAGGACCTGGCCGACAGCATCTACCCCTGGGAGTTCGGTGCCGACGAGGCCATGTTCACCCACTTTGCCTCCACAGGCAGCACCATGGCCGAGGCGAAGCGGATAGCAGAATCCGGGAAGGCCCAGCCGGGAGAGACCCATATAATAACCGCCGACGTGCAGACCCATGGAGTGGGCCAGAGCGGCAAGAGCTGGACCACCACCCGGGGCAGTCTGGCATTCACTATCATTACTAAAAACAACCTGCCGCTGGCATGCCATAGCAGGATGACCATGGCAGCCCAGGTGGCCCTGACCAAGGTGCTCCGCCGCATCACAGGCCGCACCTTCTACATCCGCTGGCCCAACGACATCTGGTCCGAGGATGGCAAGGTTGTAGGCATTCTGGAGGAACTTTCCTCCTGCGGCAACATCACAAGCTGGATCAACCTGGGAATAGGAATCAACATAACCCACAGGCCCAGGCTGCCTGGCACCGACTCCTTGTTCCACCGGGAGGCACCTATCACAAGAAAGGAGATACTCTCCCAGTTCTGGGATGAGTTCAAGGTGCAGGAGAAGCTGGCAGTTGAGCAGTCACCCTGGCTTGCCGAGGAATGGAACAGACTGTGCCTGGACACAGACCATCGGATGCGCCTTGCCGGCAGCGGCAAGACAGTAATCTTCAGAGGGATAGACCACTTCGGTTCTGCCCTGCTTTATACACCGGGTTCCAGAGGAGAGAAGATCATGCTCCCCGGCACCGGAAGCTTTATAAAATCGTACATCTAAGGAGTTGCAACATGAAAAAGAAGAAATCGGCACCACTGGTGCTCACCGCCCTTTTTGCGGCACTGATCTCGGCGGGATGCTTTATCCATATTCCGCTGCCTGGGGGTGTTCCCGTAGCTATACAGGATATGCTGGCAATGCTTTCCGGCATGATCTTAGGACCTATTTACGGCACTGCATCGGTGCTGATATTTTTAGTACTGGGCTGCATCGGGCTGCCGGTATTCACCGGCAAGGCAGGAATACAGGTGATCCTGGCCGGCCCTACCGGCGGCTTCCTTGTGGGTTACCTCCTGGGAGCACTGGCTGCAGGGCTGGTGCTGGCCCTACTTCTGCCTTCAGTCAAAAAATCAAGCACCTCCTGGGCCTATATCATCATCACCATAGCAGCCTTGGTTGCCACATTCGTCCTCTTTGCCTGCGGCATAGTGCGCTTCATGCAGCTTACCGGCTATGAGTTCGGCAAGACCATGGCGGCAGTGCTGATTCCCTTCATACCAGGCAATATACTGAAAATCATACTCATGGTCATGCTGACCAAGAAGTTCAGGCCTATTGTAAACAACTACCTTAAGCAGGATTGAGATGGAAGAGAACATAGCTCTGGAAGTTAAAGGTGTGGGCCGGACTTTCTCAGACGGCACTGTGGCTCTTAAGGATGTCTCCTTCTCCATAAGCAAAGGAGAGTTTGCCGTAATTGCAGGTTCCAACGGAAGCGGCAAGAGCGTCCTTATGTCCCTGATTGCAGGCCTGGATGAGCCTTCGGAAGGGACCATCACGCTGCATGGCTGCCAGGCGGGGCTTGTGTTCCAGGATGCTGATTCCCAGATTCTGGGCGAAACCCCGGAGGAGGACATAGCCTTCGGCGCCAAGAACTGCGGTCTTAATAAACAGCAGGTGGCAGAGCAGGTGGATTTCGCCCTGGCCAAAACCGGCCTGGAACACAAGCGCGTATCCTACGCCCGGCTTCTCTCCGGAGGCGAGAAGCGCCGCCTGGCTGTGGCCGGCATACTGGCCATGAACCGGTCTCTCATCATCTTTGACGAGCCTTTTGCAAACCTGGACTGGCCAGGGGTGCAGCAGGTGTGCGGCATCATGAAACAGCTGAAGGAAGAAGGCAAGACTGTGCTGGTGCTGACCCACGAGCTTGAGAAGGTGCTGGCCCTGGCAGACCGCTTCATGGTTCTGGACAAAGGGCATCTGGTATTTGACGGCACACCGGAATCTGGCCTTGCAGCCGATCTTGAGAGCTGGGGCATAAGAAATCCTATGACTGCATATAAATCTATAAAAGAGATGATCTGGCTATGATACTGTTTGCATACCGCAGAGGAAACACCCCCCTCCATCATCTGAACGCCAGGTGGAAAATACTTTCTCTCATCATACTGTGCATAGTCACCTTTGCCGGAGGCATGTACGAGACTTCAGATTCGGTGCTGAATGCAGCTCTTATAATCCGCACTGCTGTCTGCCTTGCCATGACCATATTGCTCTTCATCATGTCGGGATGCAGCAGGACATCCTTCAAGCCTGTCAAGTTTGTCCTTATAATCGGAGCACTCATGATACTGTTCCGGGTGTTCAACCAGCCCATAAAAGATGCATTTGCCGCCGGTCTGCTCTACACAATCCGGTTCCTCATCACCGCTATTGCGGCACAGATCGTTTTCGAGACCACATCTCCCCTTGAGATAAAAGAATCCCTGGGAAAATCGACCCCGGCCACAGCCATCGCCCTGGCCATCAACTTCATACCCCAGGTCTTTGCAACCTGGCACAGAGTTCATACCGCAGCATTGGCACGGACACCAAAGCATAAAAAAGGCCTGTTCCGCACCATACACATTGTGTACTGCGAAATACAGGCCTTCTTCTCCTGTCTGCTCTACCAGGCGGAGATAAAACGCAAAGCCCTCCTCAACCGGAGCAGCTCAGATTAGAAATCTAAAAGCTCAACCTCGAACACAAGATAAGCGTATGGAGGGATGACTCCACCAGCTCCTGCCGCACCATAGCCCAGTTCAGGAGGAATGATGAGGGTACGCTTCTCGTTCTTCTTCATGCTCATGAGAGCCTCGTTCCATCCTTCGATGACCTGTCCCACCTGGAATACCAGCGGCTGGCCTCTCATGTAGGAGCTGTCGAACATTTTGCCGTTGAGGAGCATTCCCTGATAATGGGTTGTCACCTTCTGTCCATATTTCGGAGACTCAGTGCCGGTTCCCTCTCTGCGGACAATGTAGCGGAGTCCGGACTCAGTCTTGATTGCCTCCGGCCACTTCTTCTGGATAAGCTTCTCGTCAGCTTCACGCTTTGCTGCGAACTTGGCTGCCTCTTTCTCTGCCATCAGCTTGATCTCGGCCTTGAATGTGGCCTCGTCGTTCTTGAATTCCTCAGCCTTCTTTCCTACCCGGATAATCTCGATCTTCTTGATTGTATCGCCCTGTCTTATGGAGTTCACCACCTTCTGTCCCTCTACAACATGACCGAAAACTGCATGCTTTCCGTCGAGCCATGGGGTCGGCACGTGGGTGATGAAGAACTGGCTTCCGTTGGTGTTAGGGCCGCTGTTTGCCATGGAGATGACACCTGGCTTGTTATGCTTGAGGCTGATGTCGAACTCGTCGGGGAATGAGTAGCCTGGCCCCCCTGTTCCGTTGCCCCTGGGGTCGCCGCCCTGGATCATGAAGTCCTGTGGATCGCCGTTTGCCTGGCTGATAACCCTGTGGAACTTAAGGCCGTCATAGAATGGCTTTCCGATTCCCTGGCCGCCGTCAATCTTTCCTTCTGCCAGACCTGTGAAGTTCATGACTGTCACAGGAACCTTCTCATATTCAAGAGAAAGGAGGATATCTCCTCTGTCTGTTATAATCTTTGCATAAATACCGTCTTTCAACTTAGCCTCCTGGGACATACATGGAATGCACATCAGAAGAAGCAGACACATGATAAGAATCCCTTTTATTATTTTTCTCATATTATAATAGTACCATTATTTTTAAAAATATGCCATACTGGCCTCATGGATATACCTTTTGAGATTCCCTACACCCGCATCCTGACCCGTCTGGGCTATAAGAAGTCCACCAGCACCATGCTGAGCTGTCAGCTGGAGGCTGTGAAGTCTGTCATAGAGGAAGCGGCTGGATTCATAACTCTCAAAGGGACATATATCATCCAGGATTTCAAGCCGACAGAGCATGGTATAGAGCTGGAATCAGGAGATATCATCACTGGCACACTCCCTGCAAAGCTTAATGAAAGCGCCTCATCAGCCCTGATAATGGCCGCCACATCAGGCAAGACAATCATGGATAAAATTGAGGAACTCAAGAGCACAAACTTAGAGCGGGCTGTCATTTTCGATGCCACTGCCAGCGAGATAACAGACTGGGGTCTTGAGTGGATAGTGAAGTATGCGGCCACCATGCTGAAGCATCAGAGCCGGGTGGTGAGCAGGAAGCGGTTTTCCCCAGGATACGGCGATTTCGACCTTTCAAACCAGAGGATATTCTATTCCCTTCTTCATCTTGAGCAGTTTGATATCCACCTTACCGACAGCTGCATGCTGGTGCCGGAGAAATCAGTCATAGCAATGACAGGAGTCAGATAATGAGAAGTGTAAAAGAGATAAATGAACTTCTTGCAAAAAAGATTCTTATACTGGACGGAGCCACCGGAACCCAGCTGCAGATGCGGGGAATGCCGGCAGGTGTCTGCCCTGAGCTGTGGACACTGGAGCACCCTGATGTGCAGGAGGCAATCCACAACGCATATATCTCCTCTGGCTCCGATGTGATCTACACCCCCACCTTCGGCGGCAACTACTACAAGCTTTCAGAATATGGCTGCGATGATGTGGAGGAGGTGAACCGCCGCCTCGCATCGGTTTCCCGCAAATGTGCGGACAATGCAGGAAAGACAGTTCTGGTGGCTGGAAACATCGGCCCCTGCGGCAAGTTCATAAAGCCTTTCGGAGAGCTGGATTTTGATGAGGCTGTAGAGATGTTCAAGCGGCAGATCCGGGGCCTGCTGGATGGCGGCGTTGACATGTTCGCCGTGGAGACCCAGATCGATATCCAGGAGACCAGGGCATGGGTCATTGCAATCAAGGAGATGTGCCCCAACTTTATCCTTACAACTATGACATTCGAACCTACAGTGCGCACCTTGAACGGCACTACCCCGGAGGCTGCACTCATAACTCTCCAGAGCCTGGGGGTCCATGCCTTCGGCTGCAACTGCTCATCAGGTCCTGCGGAGATGCTGCCTATAATACAGAGGCTCAAACCGATTGCCCATATACCGCTGGTGGCCAAACCCAATGCCGGCCTCCCCTACATCGAGAATGGCAAGACCAAGTTCCCTATGGGGAGCACCGAGTTCGGCACCTACGCAGCCCAGTTCGCAGAAGCTGGAGTAAACTTCATGGGAGGCTGCTGCGGCACCTCCCCGGACCATATCAAGGAGCTGGCAACCAATATGGCAGACCAGAGCCCACGGCCGGCATACGCCCCGGATTATGCCGCACTATCCAGTGCCCGGGAAGCTGTGATAACCAGGTCTGGAAGCCCGGTGCGCATCATAGGAGAGCGCATCAACCCTACAGGAAAGAAGAAACTCCAGGCCGAATTGAAAGAGGGCATCTTCACCACAGTGCAGACCTTTGCCCGGGAACAGAAAAGCACCGGGGCGGCGGTCCTGGATGTGAACGCAGGAATGCCGGGGATCAACGAGGAGGAGACACTGCTTAAAATAATCTCTCTCCTGACACCCCAGACCAGCCTGCCACTTTCAATAGACACCACCAACCCTGAGGCTGCGGAGAAAGCCATGCGCCTCTACCCTGGCAGGCCCCTTCTGAACTCAATATCAGGAGAGAGCCCCCGGCTTGAGAAGCTGCTTCCAGCCGCCGCCAAGTACGGAGCTATGTTCATACTGCTACCTATCATGGGCAACCAGATTCCTGCCACTGCCCAGGAGCGGATCACTATTATCAATGATATCTATTCGAAGGCCGAGAAGTACGGCTTCAAGAAATGCGACATACTCATAGACGGTCTGGCCATGACAGTCTCTGCAAACCAGAAGGCGCCAGCCGAAACCTTAAAGACTATAAAGTGGGCAGCCCAGGAAGGATTCGGCTCTGTCATAGGCCTTTCCAACATCTCCTTCGGACTGCCGGAGCGCAAGTGGGCCAACGCCGCCTTCCTGGCCATGGCTACCCAGGCGGGCCTTACCCATGTCATCGCAAACCCTATGGAGGAGGTGCTCACCAATATCAAGCTGGCATCGGACCTCCTTTCCGGCACCGACCCGGACGGCATCAACTACATAACATCATTCGCAAATAAAACTGCTGCACCCACAGCGCCAGCCAAGGCTGCAGAAAGCCCGGAGGAGGCAGTGAGGAACGGCATCATAAACGGAATAAGGGAAGATATAAAGCTTACTGTAAAAGCTGCACTGGACAGCGGATTCAAGCCTGCAGACATACTTGAGAATATGATGATTCCGGCCATTGTCCATGTGGGGGACCTGTATGAGAAGAAGGAGTACTTCCTCCCTCAGCTCATAGCCAGCGCCGAGACCATGAAGATGGGATTCACAGTGCTGGAGCCCCTTCTCAACTCTGCAAACCGGGAGAAGAAAGGAAAGATTCTCTTTGCCACTGTGGAGGGAGACATCCACGACATAGGTAAGAACATTGTTATCCTTATGCTCCGTAATTACGGCTTTGAGGTCATAGACTTAGGAAAGGATGTGAAGGCATCAAAGATTGTGGAGGCGGCCGAAAGAGAAAAGCCGGACATCATTGCGCTGTCTGCCCTCATGACCACCACTATGATAAGAATGCCGGAAGTGATAGAACAGGCCAAGCTGTCAGCCATAAAGGCAGCATTCATGGTGGGCGGCGCAGTTGTCACCGAGGATTGGGCTCAGTCCATAGGCGCCCACTACTCTGCCAACGGTGTGGAAGCAGTGAAGAAAGCCCAGGAGTTGATAAAATGAGTTCAAAGAATTTTTCATTTGCAGCAAAAGTCAAAGAGAGCAGCGATATACGCAGGATCATCTCGGTCATCAACGAGTACAACGGCATTGTCAAGAAGGTGCTCTACAACAGCCGCATAGACTCAAGCATCGCCTTCTTCGAGATTGCTAATTTCTCAAACGAGCTTATGGCTGGCCTGATGCAGTCCGACTATATCCTCTCAACCGTGCAGGAGCCTCTCTTCATCAAGATAAAAATTCATCTTCCCCGGAGAGCCAGGGCCATTTCCGAGATTCTTACCCACGCTGACGACGCAGGAGTCATCATCACCCTGATGGAGTTCGACACCCAGGAGACCAAGAAGGACGACACACTGGTGCTCATGCTGAACGCAGTGGAGAGCCAGAGCGTGAAGGCATTCCTGGATTATCTCAAGACCACATATGCCATCGACATTGTGGAGTACACCCCCAACAACGAGGACCTGGACAACACAATCTTCTATATTACTTATGCAAACAGGATACGCCGCTTTGCCCATGACCAGGGGGATCACTTTGTCCTCAGTTTCCTGGCCGACATAAACAGCATAGCCTTCGAGCTCAAGAAACTGGGATACGACCCGGAAGATATCTTCATGAAGATCTACGAGAACGGCGAGACTCTCAACAATACACTGGGAGAGAATTTCTATGCCGATTACCAGGTCATCCAGCTCAAACCAGATACATCGCTGCACTGCTTCCAGCTTCCCTGCGGAGGTAATGTCTATATCCTTGAGAATGACACAGAATCGCTGATGATCGACACAGGCTACGGCATCTACCACGATGACATAATGAGGATGTGCCAGCATTTCGGCCTCTGGCAGAATGATAAGAAGAAAAAACTCTTCATCTCCCACGGTGATGCAGACCACTGCGGCGGAGCCGGCTATATAGGCATGGTACCCTACTCCCACCCGGAGACCATAGACCTGATCCGCAGCGGAAACCGAGCCTACAAGTCTGTGACAGAGGGCTCCAAGCTGGAGCAGATCTACACAACCATGATCGGAACCTTCTCCAAATGGCTGCCGCCGGACTCATATCAGAAGTTCCAGCCATCAGATAAAGACAAGGTGGGTGCATTCCCCGTGTTTGGTTCCCTTAAAGCCTGCGGCTACACATTCACAGTGCTGGAAAGTCATGGCGGCCACCAGTATGGCCAGCTCTTCCTGCTCAATGAGGAAGCTGGTTTATTCTTCACAGTGGACAGCTGTCTGAACCTCAAGAGCATCTCCCCGGAGCGGACCAAGTACAACCAGCTGGCAGACCTCTTCATGACATCGGTGAACGTGGACAGCGACCTGGCCCGGAAGGAGCGGAAGGACCTCCTGGAAATTGCCTCAGACCTGACAGCCAAGAGCAGTAAGCCTTTCTATATATGCTGCGGCCATGGTGCCATATCTACTATAAAGGATGGGAAACTGACCGCTTTCGGACAGACGACCCGTTATACCCACGGCTGACACAAGTTTTTGTATCATTTTGACCCACCATACAGGTTAAAACAGCCTGTGTGTCATTATTACTCAATACCACTTATTGCCCTCTTGTCATAACGACACACATGGCCCGAATAGATTTCTTTATAACATAATGATTTATAAACTTTTTTAAAAAATTTTTTGCCTTGGCACGAAAAATGCAGTATATTTAGTGAAAACAAAAATTGAAATACCATTTGGAGGGTAACAATATGACAAACACAATGACACTTAGACCAATGCACAAAACAGCAGTTCCATTCTGGGACACATTCTTCGACGACTTCTTCGCACCAGTTGAGCAGGCAGGAAGTTCAAGAACTCCATTGACCGACATCAAGGAGACACCTACCGAATATGTATTTGAGACAGAATTCCCTGGCTTCAAGGAAGATGAACTTGAGGTCAAGATTGATAAGAACCATCTGACACTGAAGGCCGAGAAGAAGGCAAAGGAAGAGCAGAAGGATTCCAAGACCCACTACATCATGAGCGAACGGTATGAGAAATTCTCAAGATCCTTCACACTGCCAGACAATGTCGATGCAGAGAAGATCAAAGCTACATTCGAAGATGGCCTGCTGAAGCTGGAAGTTCCAAAGATGGAAAAAGCTATGCCTAAGACAATCAAAATCAACTGATATCGCGTCCCCCGTTGCGATACCATAAAGGGCTGCCTGCAAGGGCAGCCTTTTTTTATCCTTGCATTTTTTCCCAATACCCACTATTCTGTGAATGATGAAATCTGCATTTATTACAGTGGCAGGACGCCCATCGGCAGGCAAATCCACACTGGTCAACACAATATGCGGCCATAAGGTTGCCATTGTATCTAGGACACCCCAGACCACCAAGAACAAGATACGAGGCATCTATACCGTCCCGGAGGGACAGTTCGTATTCCTGGATACCCCCGGCTACTACGACAGCGACAAGAAATCCAACCTGGCACTCCAGGAGATAACCCTGTCGGCCCTGGATGATTCCGACCTTATCCTCTACGTCACAGACATGACCCGGGAGCCTGGCAAAGAAGAAGAGATACTGGCCGGTATAGTGACCAAGACTCATCGCCCCCTTTTTGTCGCCCTGAATAAATGCGACACACTTACCGAGGAGCAGGGCGATGATGCAGCAAAGGCAATTGCAGAGCGGAAAGCTTTTTTCACACAAGCCCTCAATATTCCTGAATCACATATTTTCTCAATCTCTGCCCGGACCGGCGAAGGCACTCAGGAGCTGCTCAAAGCACTGATGGATGCAGCCCCAGAAGGGCCTATGATGTACCCCGAGGAGTACTACACCGACCAAGAGGTGGACTTCCGCATCAGCGAGATAATCAGGGAGAAAGTGATAAACCGGACCCAGGACGAGATTCCTCACTGCATCCGGGTGAATATCCAGGATATGGAGATGAAGGAAGAGAACGGCATGGAGCGGCTGTGGGTCCGGGCATTCCTGACAGTGGACACCGAGAGCCAGAAGCGGATCCTCATAGGGCACAACGGTGAGATGATAGGAAAGATCCGGAAGGCTGCCATGCGTGAGATAAAGGACACATTCCCCTACTCTGTCCATCTGGACATGAAGGTTAAGGCCGATAAAAAAAGACATTAAAGGAGATTGAAACATGGTTAAAATATTATCACTTGGCGGATCAATCGTTGCTCCCGACGGAGTGGACACCGCATTCTTAAAGAAGTTCAAAACATTGGTGGAAGGATATTTGGCAAAGGATCCAGAGCGGAAGCTGATTCTGGTGATCGGCGGAGGCGCTCCTGCCCGGGTTTATCAGAAGGCATTCCGGGAGATAGAGCCCAATGCACCGGCAGATGTGCAGGACTGGATCGGAATTACAGCTACAAGGCTCAATGCTCAGCTGGTTAAATCTATATTCGGTGACCTTTGCAAGGATCCAGTAGTCACTGACCCATCTGCAGACATATCATTCACCGGCCGTATACTTGTAGGCGCCGGCTGGAAACCAGGCTTCTCCACCGATTTCGATGCAGTGTATCTGGCAGAGCGGTTCGGAGGCAAGACTGTGGTCAACCTGTCAAATATCGTAAAAGTGTATTCCGATGATCCTAAGAAAAATCCGGATGCAAAGCCGCTGGACAAGATAAACTGGGTTGATTTCCAGAAGATAGTGGGAACCGAATGGGTGCCCGGCAAGAATGTCCCCTTCGACCCTATCGCCGCCCAGAAGGCCAAGGAGCTGGCTCTTGATGTGATTGTGGCCGGCGGAAAGGATATTGAGAACATCGGCAACATCCTGGAGGACAGACCTTACATCGGCACCCTGATCTGTCCGTAAGGAGACATTAATGAAAAAGTTTTTAGTTTTATTGCTGTTGTTCTCCGCAACAGCACTGTATGCCGATGTCGAAGTCGACTTTGACTACAAGGCGATGAGCGGCTTTGCATCCAACCAGTTTGCACTGTGGGTGGAGAATGAGAATGGCGAAGTGGTCAAGACACTGTTTGTCACCGATTTCACAGGCGTTAAACGCGGCTACAAGAAGCGCGAACAGTCCTTGAACAATTGGGTGGCCATCGCAAAGCCTGGCAAAATGTCAGATACAGAGATTGACGCTATAAGCGGTGCTACTCCGAAATCCGGTGTACAGCACTTTGTCTGGGATTTAACTGACAATCAGGGCAAGAAAGTTCCAACTGGAAAGTATCTCATTAAGCTTGAGGCTACTCTTTATCAGGGCAGCAACGTTATCTACACCGGTGCAGTCGACTCAGACAACCCCACCCAGGGCGAGCTAGAAGTAAAGATAGAGCGCAGCGAACCTACCAACAACAAGAACGCCAGCATGATTCAGAATGTGAAGATGAGCATCAGGTAGACCCAGCCACCTCGCCTTAACCTTTCTTAAACTTTTTTCTCAAAAGTCAAAGCAAAATTAACTTTTTTTGTGTGTATATAAATACAGCACAATTAGTTTTTGCTGAGAACATTATTATATTGACAGATTGTATATACATATTGTATATTCTACTTGTCAGCCGAGGGTATTATGGGAAAAACTGTTGTTTACGGCCGATTTGAATGGGAAGAGAACAAAGCTCTGATCAATGAACGGAAACATGGGATTGCTTTCATCGATATCCTGCCGATATTCGATGACCCCCTGTTTTGGGAGCAATACGATGCTGAACACTCTACAGAAACCGAACATCGTTTTATTGGAGTAGGAAAACTGCGGGGAATTGCTGTTATTGTTTCCTGCTATACAGAACGAAATAACAGAATACGAATTATCAGTGCAAGAATTTCTACTAAAGAGGAGGAAAGAAGATATGAAAACTGGTGCAAGCAATATTACATCTGAAAAGGTCGAAGATCTTAGAAAAAATATTGATTTTTCAGACATACCAGAAATCAAGGACTTTTCTGCTGGACATTTGAGGAATTGGACCCCTGCAAAAAAACCAATCTCTTTCCGTATAGATCTTGACAATCTTGAATGGCTGAAAAGCGAGGGGGACAAAGGATACCAGAAGCGTCTTAATGGGGTCCTGCGCTGGGCTCGTCAGCATGGTTGCCCCCTTGCACTGATGCTTTAACCCACCCCTCCTCCAGGAGTATAAAAAGGCACCCCTGGCGATATTGCGGCCCGAAGGGAGCGCACTCTATCGAGCAGGGGTGCTTTTTTATGCGACTACTTATGCCCAAGAGGATTTGAACCTCCGACCCTCAGATCCGCAATCTGATACTCTATCCAGCTGAGCTATGGGCACACGGGATAAAAAACGGAGAGAGGCGGATTCGAACCGCCGATACCGTTACCAGTATACTTCCTTAGCAGGGAAGCGCCTTCGGCCTCTCGGCCATCTCTCCAAAGAAAAAAACGGAGAAGGTGGGATTCGAACCCACGGATGCTCGCACATCAACGGTTTTCAAGACCGCCGCCTTAAACCGCTCGGCCACCTCTCCTATTCCCTTCAAGTGATTTTATAGACAGCAAAAGTATTTGTCAATATAAACCCCTATAATAAAATTTTACTTCACTTATCTGAAAATTCATAGTATAATATAAATTGGACCTGAAGGAGGGATAAAAATGCTGAAATATGAAAATGACAAAAGCTTTGATGAAATCATCAAAAGCTCAAAACCACTGGTGATGATTGACTTTTTCGCCACATGGTGCGGACCATGCACAAAGCTTCATCCTGTTCTGGAAAAGCTGGCTGCCGCTTCAGATGCCTATGACATTGTTAAGGTGGATATTGACGAGAACCCTGCCCTGGCCGAGAAATTCAATGTTTCTGCAGTACCTACAATGATTATCTTCAAGAATGGAATATCCATAAGCAGAGCTGAAGGATATTATGAATTCGAAACACTGAAAGCAAAACTGGACGAGCTTATCTGATTATTTTTCTTTCTGCCCGATGCCTACCATGATATCTCCTATCTTGGTGAATCGGGCACGTTGTTTCCTCAAAGCCACAACAAAACCGACAACAAACATCACTAAAAGAGCAGCCAGAATCAGGGCATTGATGGGCAGATCCTGCTTGAACAGCCACACTATGTAGGCAGTGATAGAAATCATCAGAGCAGGGACAAAAAGCAGCGCAAAATAATCGAATATTCCTGCCACAGTAAGCTTGCCCTCATGGTATAACAGAACACCATGGAGCACAGAAAGATACGACCTCTTCTTGACACCAAACCCGCCCTTCCCTGGCCTGTCGAAGAAGCCTATAGCATTCTTTGCCAATGGTGCGAATTCTATGTCAGATTTATACTTTTTATCAGCATTCTCCCGCTTGGTCAGAAGATCCACCCGCTTAACATTGAACTGATATGGATAATCAAAGTCTTTGGAGAAGAATGTGATTCCCCTTGTGTAGTAGAATCTCTTCCAGGTGGTGCGGCAGAATGTATCAGCAAGGCCGCTCAGCACAAGAATAAGTATAACGATAATTCCAAGACCGAATCCCATATTTCAATCCTTAAAACGAGTTTTTAGTCAATGGTTCCTTGGTCTTGACGCCCTCGGATATATAATCCACCTTCTTGCCGTCAATCAGGAACTGCACTGCCTTCACTGTAGGGAACTCAGAAGCTGTATAGATGATCTGCTTCAGCTGGTTCTTCATCCCCTCGGGGCCAAATGTATTAAACATGAATTCCTCAGAAAAGTCCATAGTGGCAATTCCATCGCTCACCCGGATGCTCTTGAGCCTGGTGCCCGGCGGGATAAGGGACAGATAGCCCTGGTTCAGCTCGTCTGGGGTAGCCCCTTCCAGAAGCACATCCATCACAGCCTGGAGCGGCGAACCCGCTACCTTCACCTTGCGGTTTATCTTATTGAGTTTTATATCTCCACTGGGAGAGAAGAACACAAAGTAGAGGGCAGAATCCCGGAATGTGCTCTGTATCTGCTTGGGCAGCTCCTGCTTTTTCTGAGCCTGGGCGCCCTTGTCGTCAGAAACAACTTGGTTACCCATCTTGATGACAGTTTTCTTGCCATCGTCCTTGGGGACTTCTTTCTTGGCTGTATTCTTGTCAGCAGATGGACTCTTCTTGCTGCCTGGCGATTCGATATCCTCCACCACCAGCGGCTTGTCCTCCTGCTTAAGCTTGCTGAAGTATTTATTTTTAGAGAGCATCTTCTCAATATCAGTGTGGAACAAATAGAATATGATGCCAATGAGCACAATCAGGAGAACCCAGAAGGATATACCCAGATGGAACTTTGACTTCTTTTTGCGTCTTTTCTTGCCGGTTGACCGTGTTTTTCTAGCAGGTTGTCTTCCCATACAGATAATATCGGCAGAAATTGAGTATTATTTTATTGTTTATTTGGGGAAAATCCCCGGACTGTCGTTACAGCCCGGGTGTTATTATGCGAAGTGCAGGAAGTTCTTAAGTACGAAGTAAATAACGTAGGAAAGAACAAATCCCATGATTGGGGTGAAAATCCATCCGAGGATGGTTCTTCTAAGAGCTCTAATACTGGTCTTGTTGATCTGTCTTCTATAGATACCGATTGCAAGAGTACCACCTACCAGAGCCATTGCAGAGGATACAGGAATACCGACTACAGCATAGATCTGCATAACGATAGCCATAGAGATAACTGCCAGGAAGGAACCGAACTTTGTAAGCTCAACCAGCTCCTTTCCTACTGTCTTCATAACCTTGTCTGTAATCTGCTTACCATAGGTGAGAACACCGAGACAGATACTCAGGGCACCAAGCCAGATAGCTCCGTTTGCATCCAGAAGTGTTCCGTAATAAACACCGGTAACATTTGCCAGGTTGTTTGCGCCAAGTGCATAAGCTCCGTAACATCCGGCCAGGATTACACCTGCGTTCAGGATAGTATTATATTTTTTCTGATGTGCTGCATCTGCTGTGGTGTCCATCTCTCCGTCAGCAGTAGCAATGCCCATCTTCTGGAATATCTTTGCAAAAAGAGGATAAAGGATAAAGGTGAGGATGATACATCCGCCTGGAGTAAGAATCCAAGAAAGCATCATACTCCAAACTTTTGGCGGCATCGAGAAGCTCGAACCGTCATTCACCACGGCAATACCGATGATTGCACCAAGCATAGCCTGGGATGTGGAAGCTGGAAGGCTGAATTTGCCAGCCATGATAAGAACTGTTGTTGCTGCAACAAATGCAGAGATGAAAGCCGAAAGGTTGGTCTGTTTTGCCAGACTTCCCAGGTTCTCAAGTCCTGCTTTTCCCTGCAGAAGTGCTCCGATGATGATGAACACACAGAGCAGTGTCGCAATTGTTTTCCATTTCAGCATATTTGTGATATATGCTGTACCAAAGATATGGGATGGGTCATTCACACCGAGGGACCACCCCATATAGAGCCCGCTCAGAAGCCAAAAATACTGCATAGTTTTCTCCTTACTTATAAAATGGGATTATATCAAATTTGCCGATTAATTGTCTATATGATTCTGTTCTAAAATATCGATCAAAGTGTTTACTTCACAAAAAACTTATATTAGAATATATGTATGGCAAGCAATACAACAATCAGAAGAGCTGACTCAACCGATGCCGAGATCATCTACAGGTTCATCTGCAGACTTGAGGGAGAGGATCCCACCAGGGAGGAATTTGACTCAATCTTTTTTAAGAACCTTGAGGATCCTGATTGTTATTACTTTATAGCTGAGAAGAACGGCCAGAGCGTGGCTTTTGTGGGGATGCAGATCCAGAGACAGCTGCACCACACTGCCAAGATTGCAGAGATAATCGAGATGTTTGTCCTGCCTGAGCACCGGGGCGACGGAATAGGCGAGATGCTTTACTGGCACACCAAGGATATTGCCCAGGAGAAGGGGTGCAAGTTCTTTGAGGTCGCCTGCAACAACGTGAGGGAGAGGGCCCTGGACTTCTTCTCCAAGATGGGGTTTGAGAAAACCCATTGCAAATTCACAGAAAGACTTTGAAGAGGAATATATGACTATCTCAGATTTTACAAAAGCTGCCGCAGAGGGGAACCTTGAGAAACTTCAGGAAGGGATAAACACTTTCAAGAACATCGACACACCGGACCAGGATAACCAGACTGCCCTGGGCAAGGCTGTCCTTGCAGGCCAGCTGGATGCTGCACAGATGCTTTTAAATGCAAAAGCATCGGCAAAAGTCAACCTTACTGATGGCAAGACAATAATCCAGTGGGCCCGGGAGCAGAAGGACAACGAGATTGCCTTCCTTATCCTGCTCTACAACTACATGGACCGTATTGCATACTCCTCAAATATCTGGGAAAAGACGCGGAAGACTTTCAAGCGTCCTGACGACTGCCGCTACTGCGACATCTGCTCTGGAAAAATCCAGGAGGAAGACAGCCTGGCCCTTGATCTGGATGAGGTGTTCGAGAGCATTCCATATACCGACAGGCTTTACCAGCAGTGCCTTGCCCTGCAGGCTCCGCAGTTCAAGAACAAGGAGCGGAAAGAAATCCTTGATTACGTCAAGGAGCAGATAAAGAACAACAACAAGAGCGACTGCTACATGGTCTGCGATCATTGCACTGCCAGGTTCTTCAAGAACATTGTCTATGGGAACTGCCAGAACGATCTTGTGGAGGCAGTGAACGAGATCATGGATAACGCAGAGAGCGGAAAAGAGTGATGGAAGAGATCCTTCTTATCCCGGCAGGAGAAAGCTTGAGCGAACTGGTGGAAAAGCATTCCCGGTTCATAGCCCAGTGTTTTTCTGTCTCCGATGAGAAAGAGGCCAAGGAAATCGTAAGACGCCTGTGGGAACAGCACCCTGGGGCCCGCCATATTGTATGGGCCTTTATTACAGGCGAGAAAAACAGCCAGAACATGGGAATGAGCGACGATGGCGAGCCCAAGGGTACCGCCGGCCGCCCAGTGCTGAACGTGCTCTCTGGTTCCGGCATAACCAATGTGCTCTGCACTGTGGTGCGGTACTTCGGCGGCACCCTGCTGGGCACCGGCGGGCTGGTTAAGGCCTACTCACAGAGCGCAAAGGATGCAATTGAAAAACTGCCCACAAAACCACTTGTAAAGGAAACTTCCTTTGCCTTCCAGATCGGCTACGATATATACGATTCAATAAAATATTTACTTAAAAAACATGATGTCCGCATTACAGACGAAAACTTTGCTGAGGCCATAAAAATAAAGGCTGTAGTAAAAGAGGCTCAGTTTGCAGATGTGGAGAATGAGATCATGCAGCTGACAGCTGGAAAAGTTAAATTAGAAAAGCGGTAAGAAAATAAAAAAGCCTGGCAACGACCTACTCTCCCGATTGAACAGTACCATCGGCGCGGGAGGGCTTAACTTCCGTGTTCGGGATGGGAACGGGTGGGACACCTCCGCCATAGTCACCAGGCTGACTTTTGCTCTGCATTTCCTTCCGCATCCGGAGGGAAGTGCGCAGCAGAAGGGTCATAAGAATAATATGGTCAAGCCTCACAACTAATTAGTACCGGTCAGCTGAACACATTGCTGTGCTTATACTTCCGGCCTATCGACCTGATCATCTGTCAGGGGTTTTCAGTGCCTTGCGGCAGGGGATGTCTCATCTTGAGGGGGGCTTCCCACTTAGATGCTTTCAGCGGTTATCCCTTCCGAACTTAGCTACCCGGCATTGCCATTGGCATGACAACCGGCACACCAGAGGTTCGTCCGTATCGGTCCTCTCGTACTAAATACAGCTCCTCTCAAACATCCGACGCCTGTGGCAGATAGGGACCAAACTGTCTCGCGACGTTTTGAACCCAGCTCACGTACCGCTTTAATTGGCGAACAGCCAAACCCTTGGGACCTGCTCCAGCCCCAGGATGCGATGAGCCGACATCGAGGTGCCAAACTTTGCCGTCGATATGGACTCTTGGGCAAAATCAGCCTGTTATCCCCGGAGTACCTTTTATCCGTTAAGCGACGGCCCTTCCATTCGGAACCGCCGGATCACTAAGACCTACTTTCGTACCTGCTCGGGTTGTTGCCCTCGCAGTCAAGCTCCCTTATGCCTTTACACTTACACGCTGATTTCCGACCAGCGCAAGGGAACCTTCGCGCGCCTCCGTTACTCTTTGGGAGGCGACCGCCCCAGTCAAACCGCCCACCTGACATTGTCCGCACGCCGGATCACGGCGTCCGTTAGAAACCTAATCCGATAAGGGTGGTATTTCACTGACGCCTCCGCGCAGGCTGACGCCCACGCATCTCAGGCTCCCACCTATTCTACACATACCGGACCAAGTCTCAGTGTCAGGCTACAGTAAAGGTTCACGGGGTCTTTCCGTCTAGCCACAGGTAACCGGTATCTTCACCGGTACTCCAATTTCACCGAGTCTCGCGTTGAGACAGCACCCAGATCGTTACACCATTCGTGCGGGTCGGAACTTACCCGACAAGGAATTTCGCTACCTTAGGACCGTTATAGTTACGGCCGCCGTTTACTGGGGCTTCAATTCAGAGCTTCCCGCTTGCGCAGTGACCCCTCCTCTTAACCTTCCAGCACCGGGCAGGTGTCAGTCCATATACTTCTCTTTGCAGATTTGCATAGACCTGTGTTTTTGGTAAACAGTCGCCTGGGCCTCTTCTCTGCGGCCCCCCTTAAAATCGCTTCCAACGGGGGCCATACTTCTCCCGAAGTTACGTATGTATTTTGCCGAGTTCCTTAACGCGAGTTCTCTCGTACACCTTAGCATTCTCAGCCTACCCACCTGTGTCGGTTTACGGTACGGTTCCCCACATCCTGACCTTAGCGGCTCTTTCTCGGCGCTATGACTCAGCCCGCTTCATCCACCCGTGAGTGGACTCGCTGTCACGGCTCATCTCGGGATGTGTGCTTGACTGCACCCCTCAACAACTTGCCGCTTCGACCGGAACTACCGTTCTCCGGCCGGACCTCGCCTGACGCGTCACCGCATCGCAAATGTGGGAAGTGCGGGA
>JAEEGK010007629.1_pt1 | contig 25767 bp, 17 predicted proteins | sample 8958771 | NCBI WGS metagenome assembly JAEEGK01 (sample SAMN16246547, study PRJNA631951) | gut metagenome | biome: gut microbiome; feature: rumen; material: SC-attached | host: Bos | place: Iran: Karaj | collected 2018-10
TATTATTTTCATTATTATTATTATTTTCATTATTATTATTATTATTTTCATTCATTTTTCCAAAAATTTCCATAACATTTAAATTCAAAATAGGATGATTATTACATAAAACTTTAATTTTTTTTTGAATATCAATCATTTTATAAATTTTTTTATTTATACTTTCAACATTATCCAATCTCGCTTGAATTAAATCATAATCATTCGGATCATAATTCAACATTTCTTCATTAGTTTCAAACAAAGATTTAATAATTTCTCCCAATTCATAAAATTCATTCTCATAAATCGAAATTAATTCAGCTGAATTATGATAAATATATTTTAATTCCCCAATTTGAATAGTTTTTGAATTTTCCAACAAAGAATTTTTATTCATATTTTTTTATTAATTATAAAATAATAATTAATATGAGCAATAATGATTCATTTTCATCATCTTCTTCAAATTCAAATGAAAATAGTTTCACATTCGATCATAAAAACATCGAATCTAAAAAAAATAATAAACTAAATAATAATAATAATAATAACTTTAGTAATTTTAATAATAGTAATAATAATAATAGTAATAATAATAATAGCAACATTAATATTAGCAATAGTAATTATAATAATAATAATCTTAGTCATATGGAACCAATCACAACAATAATTTCGGAAAAAAGTGTTTCTGAAAGAATTTCTGTTGATTCTGAATTAAAACAAAATAATATTAATAATAAAAGTGCCATTAATAATAATGTTGCAATTAATAATTTTACTAATTATAATAAAAATCAAAAAATTAATTTAAATAAAACTTATAATTTTGAAGGAAATCAACAAAAAACTTTTTCGTTGTTGACTCTATCAACTTATAATAAAAATAATCCGACTATGAATATTAAAAATAAAATAACTTTTCTGGAAGATTTAAATAATAATAATAATATTTATAATAAATACATTAATAATAATTATAATAATAATAATAATAATAACATTAATAATGACATTAATAATAACATTAATAATAACATTAATAATAATAATAATAACATTAATAATAATAATAATAACATTAATAATAATAATAATAATAATAGTAATAATAATAGTAATATTTATAACAACATTAATATTAATGATACACTTATTAATCACATCGATGCTTCAAATAATAACAACAACGAAAACAATGAAAACCCAGAAAACAACGAAAATTTAATAAAACGAAAAGCTTCATTTTTATCTCAAGAAAAACGCACATTATTAAAAGAAAAATTCAAGAAATTAAAAACTTTAATAGTTCAAAATCAAAACAATTTCGTTAATGAAATAAAAGAAACAATAAAAAAAAACAACATTCAAAAAATTCGTGAATTAATGTTAAACGAAAACAACAAAAAATTTTATAAATTTCAATTAGAATCAAATTCATTTTTATCAGAAATGTTAAAAACAAACAAAATCGAAATGTTAAAAGAAATTTTAACAGACAAATTTTATAAATTCGACGAAATTTTCATTTTCAATTTTTTAGCCGAAAAAATGAAAAACAAAAAAATTTTATTAGAAGAAAAAAATAACATCACATTAATAATAAAAAATTGTATCGAAAATAATTTATATAAAAAAAGTTTAACATTAGTTTTAGGATGGATAATAATTTCATTAGAAGAATTCGATTTATTTAAAAATTTCTATGAAATGAACAAAAACGAATACGAATTTGAATCAGTCGAATTTAATAATTTCGAATCATTTGAAGATTTAAATTTTTATTTCGAAGATTCAAACAGTTTTTCAAAAATTTTGTATTTATGTCTAAAAGAAAAATTAGAAAATTTGGCATTAAGATTTGTAATTTATTATGGAAATTTAGAAAATAACGAAGTAATTGAAAACGCATTAAAATACAATTGTCATAGTTTTTTAAGATACATTTGGGAATTAACAAATAATTATTTTATTTTAAATAATAATAATAATAATAATAATAATAATAATGATTACAATAAAAATAATAATAATAATAATAATAATTTAAATAATAATAATAATAATAATAATAATAATAATATTGCGAAAAGCATAAGCAACAGTCCAATTAATAAACGAAATCAAACATTTTTTAAACGACCTGAAAATTATTTATTTAATAAAGGAAATTTAGTTTTTATGGTTAGTGATTTATTAGATAAAATTTATTTAAAAAATTGTTCCATTGATTTAATTCACGATATTTTAACAACATGGAATTTTTTAGATAGAGACAATAATTTAATTCAAACTTTATTTAAATACAAATCTTACGATGAAATTGCTTATTTATTAAAAAAATACCCAAAAAATTTAAATTGGAAAATTTCCACAGAAAATTTCAATGAAGTCATTAAAAATTTCGGATTAGAACTTATTAATTTATGTTTAAAAGACAGTGAATGTTTATTAATTTTAGAAAAATCCGAAACTCAAGATTTTATTATTGATAATTATTTTCATTTAGGCGAAAGAATTTATTACGGAGCTGAAATGTTAAGTTACATTAAAGAATATTCATTAGATTTAAATTTAGTAGAAAAATTTTTAAATAATATTATAAATACAATTAAAAAAAAATCAATTATAAACTGTTTCAACCCAATTTTAACATGTTTACTTTTATACGAAATAATAAAAAAAATCAACGGAATTAGTGGCCATTTTCAAACAATGTGTAACGAAGTTAATTCAAAATTAATGAAACTATGTAAAAACATAAACGAAGTCAACCCAAACGAAGAATATATAAAATTTCTTCTAGCTCAAAAAGATAGTCGCGGGCGCAGTGCATATGAAATCGCATCTCAAACAGAGGCATTTATGATATTAGAAAGTCCTGAAGTAGGTGCGATAGTAAATAAAATGTGGATAGGTAAACTTCGATATGATGGTCTTTTATCATTTAGTTCCTTATCGAAATTCATTGAAAATCCAACTCAAAAAGGCGGAAATCCTTTTATTTCTTTTGATAAATTCGATAGTAACAAAACATATTTTCATCAATTAAATATTTGGAAAGAATCATGTTCATTAAGATTTTATGCAGAAAGTTTAAATACAATTTTATTAATAATTTTATATAATTTATTTATTTATTTTTTAGTTATTGACGATGAAATTATGAAAAATATCAATGAATTAAGTAAAAATATGAAAACTTCTCTTTTATGCTACATAATTTGGGTAAGTTGCATAGTCGTTGACATTCCATTGAATTATTTATTTTGCTTACTAAACAAAAAACGTAAATTTAAATTCGATTTTCTAATCGCAAGCGAAATTTCATTAGGAATCTTCGCTTATTGTATATTATTAGACACCCAAAAAATCTTCCCAAAATTCGATGAAAATCACAACCAAATCGAAAGTGATGGAAAAAGTGATATCGCATTTATCCTTCGAGCATCTATACTATCTATAAATGATATACTAGTTTGGTTAAGAATCACAAGAATATTATTAACATATAAAGAATTAGGTCCTTTAATTAGAATGATATATCTTTTATCTATCGTAACAGGAAAATATCTTTTAATATATTTAATAATAATGATTTGTGGGGCTACTTTTTATACAACAGTTTTTTATAAAGCGAGTTCTCAATTCACTAGTTTTAGTGTGACTATAACAACATTATTTCAAGCGTTTTTGAACAATTCAAAGTGTTTTAATTTCGATAAATATAAAATGTTTGGAGCTGTGATGGTGCTTTTGTTTGTTACTGTTGTTGGGTTGATTTTAGTTAATATGTTGATTGGGTTGTTGTCTAATGAATATACGAAATTAAGTAAGGTTGTTGATGGGGCGCATAGAGGTGTATTAATTAATTATTATAAAAGATATAAATGGGATAAAAATTTTGGATTTTTAATATTTTTATCGACGCCGTTGAATGTGATTAATTATTTAATTTTGCCTGTGAATTATTTGTTTAAAATGAATAAAATTAAAAAAGTTATGTTTAATTTAAAGTATAATGAAAGTTGTTTAAGTAATGATAATTTTAAATCATTTGGTGATGATGAAATTAATAATTTTTTTGCGGAAAATAATATAAAAAAAGATATTAAATATCAAGAAAAAATCAAAATTGAAAATAATATTCAACAGGAATTTAATAATAAAATAACAAAAATTTATTTTTTATTATTTTATTTTCCAATAATTTTTATTTTAGAATGTTTTTTATCTTTTTTTTTAATTCCAATTTGTTATTTCATAGGAATTTTTACATCAATTACTGAATATTCATCACACAATGAAAAATCTTCTTTTTTCTTTCATTTATTAATAATTTTTTCTTGGATTATTTTTGGAATTCCATTTTTAATTTATCGATACATAATAGATTTATATTATTTATCAACAAGTATTTTCACAACAATCAACATCAACGAAAACGAAAAAAAAAGAAAAGAATTTTTACAAATTTGCAACATTTTCAATTTCATTGAATTCATACATAAAAGAGAAAAAATCGAACAAAATGATTTACACACATTATTCGTTGATTTTTTAGAATACGAAAAAGAAAAAAAAAAAGAAAATTCAACAATAAAAACAAAAAACGAAAAATCAAAAATTCCAAAACGAATTTCAATTCCAGTCAATATTTTTCATAACATAAACAACAAAAATTTCAGCGTAAGAAAAAATCTAATTATAATCGAAATTCTAGAAAATTTTTTAATAGGCGACAATGATAATAATAACATCGTCGACATAGAAAAAATGAAAATTTTATTGCCAATGACAATCAACATCGACAATGTTTATATAAAAAGATTAATAAACACTAATTTAATCACTATTAGCAAAGCAGTAAATAAAAAAAAAAATAAAACAAAAGCTTTTTTACAACATAAATTACTTAATAAAATTGTTGGGAGCATTATTAGATTAGATAAAGTTATTGATACTGAAGGAAACACTGATCCTTTTCAAAATGAAGAATTTAGAAAAATTAATAATTTTGAAATCGAAGAAAATGAAGATGATTTTTATATTATTTTAGATGATTTTCTTAAAAAAATTCTTAAAGATTTAAATGATAATATTCGAAGTTTGGAAAAAAAAATTTATGAAGAAGAAAATAAAGTTAAAAATAAAAAAAAAATCAAAAAATCTAGTAAAAATGTAAGAAATTTTAATAATTAATTTTTTATTATTTTTATATAAAACTTTATTTATAAATTTTTAAATATTAATTATTATTATTATAATTTATATTATTATTTTCGTCATTAAAAAATTTTTTATTACTTTCACTATTCATTAAATCATTAAATTTTTCTTTACTTACAATTTTTCCTGTAAAATCATTTAAATTATTATTATTATTATTATTATAATTACTATAATTATTATAATTACTATAATTATTGACATTTAAATTACTATTACTATTATTTAAATTAAATTGTTGCATTAAATTTTTCATTGATTGAATTTGCATATTTTTATTCATTTCATTATTTAAATTATTATTATTTAAATCATTATTATTATTAGAAAAATTATTATTATTTAAAATATTTAAATTAACTTCTAAATTTTTAATTTTATTTTTCAAATCAAAATTTTCTTTTTGACAATTTTTTAAACATAAATTAGATTCATTTAATAATTTTGACATTTCATTTAATTTATTTTCTAAAATATTTCTTTCATTTAAATCATATTTAATCAAATTAATTTCATTATTTAAATTATTAAATTTATTACTATCAAAATTTAAATTATCAGAAAGTAAATTAATATTATTCAATAAAATTGAAGTTATTTGTAATATTTTTTTTAATTTATTTACAATATTATCCATCACATAAAATTGAGGAAAAGAACTTAAAATTTCAATATTATTTGAATTATTATTATTATTATTTGAATCAAAATGAGAAGAAACCATTTCAATAAATTCATCACAAAAATCATTAATATCTTTTTTAAATTCATTGTATTCGTTTATTATTGTGTCATTATTTTTATTTATATTTTCTGATTCATTTATTATTTTTTGAATTGTTTTGTTTAATAATTGAATTTCATTTGCTTTTTCTTTTATTATTGTTTCCATATTAATAATATCATTTTTTTGATTTAATCTTTCTGTTTTTTCTTCGTTTATTTGAGATTCTAAAAGAGAATTTTTTTCTTTTTCTTGATTTATTATTTTTTCTAATGTTTCGATTTTTTCTAAATCGTTGTTTAAAAATTTTGATATTTTATTTAATAATAATTCAAAATGTTTTTGAATTAATGTGAATTTTGAATAATTTGAAGGATTTAATAAATTTTTTTTAATTTCATGTTTAAAAATTAAATTATTATTTAAATTAATGTTATTAAAAGATAAATTATCAATATTATTAGAAATATATTTAATTTGTTCTAAAATAAATTGAATTAAATTTTCAATTTCTGTGTTTGATAAAATAATATTATTTTTTAATTCATTTAAATTTTTTTCTTTTTCTTCTATTTTATTATTATAATCTTTTTTTAATTTATTAATAATATTTTCATAATTTTGAATATTTAATTTCGTTATTTCAAAATCTTCATTTGATTTTAAAAAAGTTTCAATACGATTATTAAGCGAATTATTTTCATACAATAATTTTTCATTATTTTTTTCTATTTTTTCTAATTTTTCATTCAAATCATCAATAATTAAATTTTTTTCATTCAAATTTTTATTTAAAGTAATAATTTTTTTATTCTCTCTTTTTAAATCAAAAATTATTTGCTGATAATTAGCAATTTCTTTGTCTTTATTCAATAATTGAAAAGATAAATTTGAAATTTCTTTTTCTAAATTTTGATTGTTTCCAACAATTTCTTCATAATCTTTCATTTGAACATTTATTGCTCCATTTAATTCTTTAAATTTATCATTATTTAAATTTGTAAGTTCTTCAATATTTTTATCTTTTTCTTCTAAATAAATATTTAATTCTGAAATTTTTGAATTTAAATTTTCGATTTTATTTTCATTTATTTTCTTTTCCGATTCTAATGAATTTATATCAGTCTTTAATGATAATATTTCATAATCTTTTGATTGTAAAATTTTCGTTAAATTTTCTATTTGATCTTTTAATTCTTTTGTTTCTTTTGATAAGTTTATTATTTGTTTATCTTTTTCCATTAAATCATAAGATGAAGTATTATTATTAAGAGATAAATTTGTATTAAATAAATTATTTTTTGAGTCCATATTAAATAATTTTTTATATTTAAATTTATGTTTAAAAATTTTTCTTATTTTTAATTATATAAATTTAATTTTATATATTTATAATATTTAAATTATATTATTAAATTTATTTAAAAAAGAATAAATATTATCTTGCTTCATATTGAGAATCTTTATTACTTCGTTTTTTATAAAATATTCTTCCGTTACATTCTTTACAAACAAGATGGTCCTTTTTTAATAAAAATTGTTGTTCTTTTCCACAACCTAAATATATGATATATATAATATATAATGTATAATATATGATATATGTTATATGATATATGTTATTTAATATATATGATATATGTTGTATGATATATATGACATATATAATATGATATATATGATATATAAAATATAAAATTATATTAAAAATATATTTTACTTCCACATATATATGTTATAGTAATATTCATGTTATCATTATTAAGATTGTTCATTTTATATATATTAAAATTAAATATAAGATAATTATTAAAAAATATTAAATTAAATAGTATGTAAAAAACATCTAAATGATTAATTTAAATTAAAAAAATAATATTAAATTAAATAATAACTTGTTATAATATAATATGCAAAATAAATATGAAGTTCTTGGAGTTGTGGGAGAAGGTGCTTATGGAATAGTATACAAATGTAAAAACAAAGAAACAGGTACTTTCGTAGCAATAAAAAAATTTAAAGAAGCAAAAGACGAATTAGTAAAAAAAACAATGAGAAGAGAACTAAAAATGTTACAAATATTAAAAAATGAAAATATAGTAAGTTTTTTAGAAGCATTTAAACGTAAAGGAAATTTATTTTTAGTCTTCGAATATGTCGATCAAGATTTATTAGAACTTCTTCAATCACGCCCAAGCGGATTAGACCCAATGTTAATAAGAAATTTGATATATCAATTATGCAAAGCAATAAAATACCTTCACAATCAAAATATAATTCATAGAGACATAAAACCCGAAAATTTATTAATCGATAATAACATGCACTTAAAATTATGCGATTTTGGCTTTGCCCGAAAATTTAACATCAACAACAGAGAAGCATTAACAGACTATGTAGCAACAAGATGGTATAGGTCCCCTGAATTGTTATTAACAAACGGATACTATGGGCCAGAAGTTGATTATTGGGCAATAGGATGCATAATGGGTGAGTTAGCAGATGGTAACCCTTTATTCCCAGGAGAAAATGAGGTAGACCAACTTTATTGTATAGAAAAAGTTTTAGGCAATCTTCCTCAAGAACAAATTAATATGTTTTATAGTAATCCTTTATTTAATGGAAAAAGCTTGTTAAATGTTTCTAGACCCGAAACATTAGAAAGAAGATATATGGAAAAGTTAAATAAAACTGCTATTAGCTTTATGAAAGGTTTGCTTGCTTTAGACCCCAAAAAAAGACTTAATGGCGAAACTGTTTTTCAGCATCCTTATTTTGCGGCTTTGGTTAAAAAAGATAAAGAAAAAGAAGAACAAAAAAAATTAATTATGAATCCTACAAATAAAGTAAAAACTCCGCAAAATAATATTAATAAAAATGATAATAATGAAGCTAATAAAAATGTTAATAATATTCAAAATTCAAATCCACCAACTTTAATTAATACAACTAATATTAATATTATTAATTTAAATAATAATAATAATAACGAAATTAAAATAAACAATACAAAAAATCAAAAAGAAAATGAAAAAATAATAGCAAATAAATCAATTCAAATTTTTCCTTCGGAAATAAAAAATAATCTTAACAATAAAGAAATAAATATAAAAAATATAAATAAAAAAAATACTAATAATAATCCATTTAATAAAACTCAATTTAATTTAATTTCTTTTAACAACACAATGAATCAATTCAAATCAAATAATAATAATAATAATAATTATCATAATAATTCTTCAGAAATAAAAGAACAAACACAAAAATCTAATGTAAACAAATTAAATAAATTAAAAATAAATAATAATATTAAAAATAAACAACAAGCAAATACTTCATCATTAGGAGAATTTCAAAATTTTTATTCATTTAAAGATAATATGGAAATGTATAAAACCTTTTTTAAAAATAATAAAAATGATAAATATAATTATAATATTAATACAAATTTTAATAATAATAAATATAATTATGATTCAACTAGAAATAATTATAATAACAATCATCAAAAAAAATCACCAAATAAAAATAATAATATTATTTATGAAGATGTTGAATATGAAAAAGAATACAAAGAACCAAATAAAAAAAAACATAACAATAATGAATTAAATAATTTATTTCATAGTAAACAAACTTATTATAAAAAACCTTTTAAATACGCAAGTACTTCAATGTACGGAAATTTTGGTGGTTATGAAAAGAAAAAATTTCAATTACCTTCTTTAAATTTAGGAAAAAAATATAATTACTAATTATTATATAATAATAATATATAAATATAATATATTATATTTATATTATTTTAAATATAAATTTCATTTTTCATTATTAAAAATATAAATTAAATAATTAAAAATTAGTTATATTACTATTTAAAATGAATGGAGAAGAAAAATTAAAAAAATTCAGAGAAATTATGGCTGAAAGAAAATATGATGCATATATCATCCCTCATGGAGATCAACATGACAATGAATATATAGCCGAAGCAGATGAACGTATAAAATTCATATCTAATTTTTCAGGGAGCAATGGAATTGGTTTAGTAACTCAAGATGTAGCATTAATGTGGACAGATGGAAGATATTTTATTCAAATAGAAAAAGAATTATATCCCGGATGGAAAATGAAAAAAATGGGAATGTCTGAAGAAAAATTAACTGAATATATATTAAAAAATTTAGAAAAAAATAAAACAATCGCAATGGATTTTAATTTATTTTCTCAAAATATGGCTGAAGATTTAATGATAAAATTAAAAGATTATGAATTCGTAAATGATGATGATAATTTAATAGATAAAATTTGGGGAGAAGATAAACCAAAATATAAAGAAAATAAAGTTTTAATTTTACCTGTTGAATATACAGGATTAAGTACATTAGATAAATATAAAATTATAATAGATAATTTAAATAAAGAAACACAAACATTAATTGAAAAACGTTTTGGAAATGAAAAAAAATTTCCAAAAACAAGACTTTTAATCAGTCGTTTAGATGATATAGCATGGGTACTAAATTTAAGAGGAAGTGATATACCATATAACCCCGTTTTCTTTTCATTTGGATTATTATATTCTACAGAAAATGGAGAACGTTTTCATTTATTTTCTAATAAAAATAAATTTAATACCCCCGAAATTGAAAAATATTTATCTGATAATAAAATTACTTTACATGATTACGAAGAGATATATAAAGTTTTATCTATTTCTGGAGAAGATACTTTAACTGTTATTGATAGTGATTCAACCAATTTTAATATGTTTAATTGTGTTATTAATGAAAAAATTGGAAAACATTTGATAATTAATGATGATATTATTGAAAAAATAAAAGGCGTAAAAAATCAAACTGAAATTGAAGGTTATAGAAAAGCTAATTTAAAAGATAGTGTTGCATTAATAAAATTTTTTTCTTGGTTAGAAGATGAATTAGTAACAAAAAAAAGAACAGATTTAAATGAATATCAAATAGGTATAAAAAACAAACAATTTCGAGAAGAACAAGAAAATTTTATGGGCGAAAGTTTTGCTCCAATTTGTGCTTCAGGTCCAAATGCCGCAATAATTCACTATGAGCAAAATGAAAATTTACATAGCGATGCTTCAATGGATAAAATATTATTATGTGACACAGGTGGTCAATATCTCGATGGAACAACAGATATAACAAGAACAGTTCATTATGGAAAGCCAACAGATAAAGAAAAAGAAATGTTTACTAGAGTTTTATTAGGAAATCTTTCATTAGAAAGAACAATTTTTAAAAAAGATAAAACTGAATTAAGAAAAATTGATTCAATTGCTAGAAATTATTTACTTATGGTAGGAGAGAATTATAATCATGGAACTAGTCATGGAGTAGGTCACTTTTTAAATGTCCATGAAGGACCTTATGGACTACCTTTAAAAGAAGGAAATATAATAACTAATGAACCTGGTTATTATGAAAAAGACGCTTTTGGAATTAGAATTGAAAATAGTGTATTAGTTGTTAAAAAAAATGATGATTATTTAGGATTTGAAAATTTAACTTATCTTCCTTATGAAAAAAATTTAATTGATATGAATTTGTTATCACCTGATTTTGTTAAATATATTAATGATTATCATAAAAAAGTTTTTGATATGTTAAGTCCTTTTCTTAAAAATGACGAAAAAACTTTAGATTATTTAAAAAGAAAAACTGATCCTCTTTAAAATATAATTAAATAACATTTTAATAAAAATTTATAATACAAAATTAATATTCATTAAATTAATTTCATATATAAAATAAATATTAATTTTTACTTATTTTAAATATTATTAATATATATGCTTAAAAAAAATAAAAAAAAAGAAGATTTAAAAAATAATAATAACGAAAATGATATTTTTTATAAATTCGCATTATTAACCGATCCAGTATTAAGTCCATTTGCAATTGGAACACCTTTCATTCCTTTAAATTATATAATAAATTTTCAAAAAGCCGGAACAATAATAATAATGTACATATTAATGTTATATTTTAATAATTTTTCATTAGGTGCTTGGACATATCTCGCATTACATGGAACATATGGAATAATATGGATATTAAAAGATAATATTTTTCCTGACAAAAGTTTTCAAGTAAAAGTAAGTTTTATAGGTGCTATATGTGTTGCATTAGTTTTATTATTGTATTGGGTAATTGGGTTTATAATGATGATAGGTTGGGGTGATCAAAATCCCAGTCCAAGAAAAATATTTAGTTGTTTTTTTATATTTAGTATTGGTTTATTTTTAATGGTTTGTTCTGATTTACAAAAATTTATTACATTAAAATATAAGAAAGGATTAATTACAGAATATTTTTTAGAAAAAAATAGAAATACTAATTATTTTGGAGAAATTTTAGTTTATTTAAGTTTTGCTATGATTTCTAATCATATTGTTGGATATTTAATATTAATTGCTATTTGGAGTAGTATGTTTGTTAGTAGAATTTATTTAAAAGAATGTTCTTTAAGAAAAAAAGAAGGATACAAAAAATATAAAGAAAATAGTTATATAATTTTATTTAAATTTACTCAAAATGATTTTATAAATATTTTAATTTATATTGCAATTATAATATTCATTATTTTATGTTTTGTAATATAAAATTATTTTTAAGAAAAAACAATATTAAAATAAGTTTTTTATTTTTAATAAAAATATTTAAAAAATTAACATAAAAAATGTATTATTATAATTATTATTATTTATTTTTTTTCATATTTAAATTTATTATTTCTTATCCAGTTGTAATATTTCATGGAATTTCAGATTATTGTTCAAGTAAATCAATGAAAACAATTGAAAGATTAACAGAAAATAATGTAGGAGATTATGCAAAATGTATTGAATCATCAGGAAAAATAAAAGATTGGACAACACCAATATTAAAACAATCAGAAATCGCATGTGAAGAAATAAATAAAGACGATAATTTTTCTAAAGATTTTGCAATATTATCTTTTAGTCAGGGAGGTTTAATTGCAAGATATATAATCGAAACATGTGAAATGAAAGGAACAGTAAAAAAATGGGTTAGTATAGGAGGGCCATTAATGGGAACATCAAAAGTACCTCAATGTATAAAAGGAATTATATGTTTTGCAGTTAACCAAATTTCAAGATGGATGGTATATTTTAATTGGGCTCAAAATAAGATAGGTCCAGCAGGTTATTTTAGAGATAATTATGACATAGACCGATATTTAAAAAAATCAAATTTTTTACCTGAAATAAATAATGAAATTCATAGAAATAAAACAAAATTTGATAGATTTACAAAATTAGATTTACTTGTTTTAGTTATGTTTAAAAATGATACAATGATATATCCCAAAGAAACTGCATGGTTTCAAGAACTAGATGAACAAGGAAATTTAGTAAATTTAACTGATTCTAATATTTATGTAAATGATACATTTGGATTTAAAACTTTAAATGAAGAAAATAAAGTTAAATATTATTCATTAGATGGGCAACATTTATATTTCACTTATAGTGATTTATATGTATATGCGTTTCCTTTTTTGACAACAGATGATTAAAAATTAAATTTTTTTTAAAATAATTATTAATATTATTGTAATAATTAATCAATTTAATTATATTATTTTTAAAAATAAATATTAATTAATATTAAAATAATAATGGGAAGTCAACACAGCTCAGAAAATGGAAATAATAAGTTAAGTTCAGGAGTTTCAAAAAAACATCATGACAATAATAATCAATTTAGCGGAAATGTTTCAGGATCAAACCAAGATTTATCAGGTTCTATAAGTTATATAGGAATAAAAACAGAAAATAATACAACTAAAGAACAAAGTAAAAGTGGAAGTTCTCTTTCTCAGAAAAATGAAAATGAAATTGATAATAATAATACAAATAATAATAATTCAAATGAACTGAAAATTCCTACTTTTTTTGAATGGAAAGAAGGAGGAAATAATGTTATAATAACAGGAAGTTTTTCTGGCTGGGGACATAGATTTGCTATGAATAAAAATGAAAAAACAAACAATTTTGAATTATTATTGTATTTACCAAAAGGTATTTATCAATTTAAATTTATAGTTGATAATGTTTGGAGATGTTCCAAATATTATAAAACTGAAACAGACAAAGGAAATAATACAAATAATATTTTAGATAACAGTTTACAATTAAACGAAAAAATAAAAGTTCAAACTAAAGAAAAAGTTAATCATGAAAAAAATAATAATACAGAAAAAAAAAGTAATGAACATAAACATAGCAATAATCACAAAAATTTAATGAATATAGAAGCGATAAAAAAATATTATGGAAATATTTATCCTGATAAAAATCAATTAAATAATAATGCACCTTCTGTTCCACAAGCATATTCATATAGAATGAATTTAAATTTTAATACCAATCAAAATAAATTTGGAAATCCCAAACAATTAAATGTAAATGATAATAATAATTATTTTAATATAGATTATAAAGATATTACTATTAGCTCACATGTATATTTAAATCATTTATTTTCTAGTTGTGATAATAAAAATTTAATTAAAAATAATAATCAAAAATTTATTTCTATTACAACTACAATTAGGGTAAGAAGTAAATTAACTACTTTAACATACATTCATCCTTTACAAAAATAATTATTTATTCTAAAATAGATAATTATAATTCATTATATTTGATTTATAATATAAATAATTATATTTATATAAAATTTATAATAATAAAATTTATTATTTATAATATAAAATATTTATAATTAAAATTTATTAAAAAAAATATTTAATTTTATTAATTAAAATTTAATATAATTAAAATTATGAAAATAAATAAATATTTAAATAAAATTTAAAATGTCTAAAAAATTAACTCGTGAATTAATTATTCAAAAAGTTCATAGTGATCGTTTCGTTTCAATAAAAAATTTAAATTTGTGGGGTTCAAACATCGATGATGTTTCAATTTTAAAAGAATTACCAAATTTAGAAATAGTAAGTTTAAGTGTAAATCATATACGTTCATTAAAACCGTTTTCTAGCTTAGCAAATCTAAGAGAATTATATTTAAGAAAAAATTTAATCTCTGATTTAAACGAAATTAAATATCTTGCTAATTGCGAAAATCTAAGAACATTATGGCTAAGCGAAAACCCAATTTGTGAAAATCCAAATTATAGAAATATTGTTATTTCAATTTTACCTCAATTAGTTAAATTAGATGAGACTTTAATTAGCGATGAAGAAAGAGATGAAATAAATAATGTAATCTCTTCTAATAATAATAATGTTCAAAATAATAATTTGGATTATGAAAAAGAATATGATGAATTTATACAACAACCACCTAAAAATAATAATAACCATAATGTTAAAAAATATAATGATGATATTGAAAATTATAATAATTATGAAAATAAAAAATATAATGATAATAAATATATAACAAGCAAAAATAATAATAAATATTATGATGATGTAGATGAAGAAGATTTTCGTCCTAACAATAGTCATCAAATAAGAAAAGTATCAACATATAATGATAAAGATATTAAATATGATAATGATGATAATTATAGAAATAATAAAATTAAAAGATATCCTACTTCAAAAGGTGATGCAATGAATGAATATTATGATAAATTTAATAATAATAATTACAATAAATATGAAGATTATAATAATGAATTGCAAAACAGTAGATCACAAAAAAAAATGAATGAACAATATAATAATAATAATTATAGAGAAAATAATAAAAATAATAGAGCATATAATGAAAATAGTAATATATTAAATTGTGTATTGATGCTATTAAAAGAATTAAATAAAAATGAATTAAATATTGTAAAAAATGAAATTGATAAAGAAATGAATTATTAAATATTTTTTATTAATAAAAAATATATAATATAATAATTATTAAATATTATTTTATTATTTATCTTTAATATATTAATAAAATAATAAAATATTATTTTAAATTATTTGTGCATAAATTTTTTATGCATAAAAATTACAAAAATAATAAAAATTATAAAATATTTTTAATTAAAATGAAAAATTTATTCATAATTCAAAAAAAAATATGAAAATAATTTTCATATTAATTTTTTATTAGTTATAAATCAAAATTATACATAAACATAAAATAAAAAAGCATATATAATATTTATTTAGAAAAATAAAATTTATTATTTAAAATTTTAAAAAATAATTAAAATTATAAAATAATAATCATTATATATACTTCCAGAAATTTAAATTTTTAATTTAAATTATGAATGCTAAATTAGATAAAACCTTAGATGAATTAGCTGCAGAATCCCGTAAAGAAAATCGTAGAGGCAGACGTGGTCGAAGGGGGTTTTCAGGTCGAAGAGGCTTAAGGGGGAGAAGAAGAACAGGTGGAAATAGAAACACCTCAAATAATGAAACAGATAATAGACGTAGACTCCACATAACAAACTTAAATACATCATTAAACAACGAAGAATTAAAAAAATTATTTCAACAATATGGAACTTTAACTCGTTGTGGAATTCATTTCGATAAAATGGGTGTCAGTAAAGGAACAGCTGATATTGAATTCCAAAATCATGAAGATGCAGAAAAAGCCAGATCTAATTTAAATCAAGCAGAGATTAATGGAGTCACTGTTAGTGTTTTATATTCTACTCGACCTGTTCGAAGAAGAAATTCTACAAACAGCTCAAATAGAACAAGTAGAAAAATCGGTCTCAGAAGAAGAGGAAGAACTGGAGGACTTAGAAGAAGAAATCAAGGAGGATTAAGAAATAATAGAAGAAATAATAATGGAAGAAGAAGAACAAATAATAATGCAGGTGGGAATAATAGAAGAAGATTATTTAGAAACTCCCTTGGAAGAAGAAGAAGAAATTAAATCCCCTTTAAAAAATCTTTTTTTTGTATTTGAAATTAGTTTTTATATAATGTTACTTATTTAAAATGTTCTATCAAATTATAATATATATATATTCAAACAAAAAAACATTTTTAAATATAAGAAATTATAAGACCTGACCAAGTATTCATAATATTTAAATGAGATTGTTTTAAAATAGTATTTATTATAAATTGATTTCATTTAATTTGAATTTATATATAATTTTTGAATATGGGAAGGTTTTTTTTTATTTTATTATATAAATAAGTATGAAATTTTTTAGTATATTAGAGTTAATTATTAATAATCAAAATTCATATAAAAGCTAATAAAAGCTTTTATATTTTTTTTCGTGAAATTAAATAATTTTTTTAATTAAATTTTTTCTTCGCGCTTCATTTCAATATAAAATTAATAATTTTATTATAATTTATATAAATAATACCAAATAATTTATATAAATTTTTATATAAATTAAATTGATAAAATAAATAATAATAAAAATAAATAATTAAAAATATGGACCCAAATATGTATGAAAACGCTTATCAAGACCCAAAAAAAGCTGAAGAACAAAGAAAAAAACAATTAGAAGCTGAAGAAAAAAGAAAAATTATGTTACAAAGTATAATGACAAATGAAGCAAGAGAAAGATGTAAAATATTTATTAAAATATAAAAAAATATTTTTATATTATATAATATTATTTATAGTGAGTAGATTAGCTTTAGTTAAACCTGAAAAAGCAAGACAAATAGAAGATATGATAATTCAAAATGGTTCAATGGGTGTATATAAAGGAAAAATTAGTGAAAGTGAATTAATTGGATTTTTAGAAGGAATGGAAGATCATCAAGATACAAAAATTTCATTTAAAAGAAAAGTTGATAGTGATGATGATTTAGATATTGATAATATTTGAATGAATAATATGAGTAAAAAATTTTTTTGGTATTTTAAATTAAATAATTTATAATATTAATTATAACGTTTAATAATAAAAACTATTATAATAATAATATTTTAAATAAATAAATTTATATTAATTTTTAAATATTATTTATTATTATATCAAAATCCAAATCTCGAAAAAAACTAGAATAATATTTTATATCATTATATAACATATTACAACTTTGTTGATTAGTTTTACAATATTTATATTTTTTTAAATAAGGTTGAAAATTTAAATTAAAAAAAAATAAACTGTTATAACATGATTCTACTCTATCACCTTCATTTTGACATATCTCATTTCTATTTTGAAAATTTTTTACATTACTTAAACATATATTAAATATATCTATATATTTTTTACATATCTTTTCAGGAAATAATTTTGTATATGTGTATTTATTAAAATTATTTCTATTTTTGTTGTAATTAATATAAAAAAAGAGATAAAATACAAGTATTAAAAATAAATATATTAAAAAAAATATTATTGATGAATAATTTAAATTATTTCTAAAAGCTTCATTATATTCATTATCTATGATATTTAAATAACTTGATTTATTAACATTTGTATATTTTGTTTTTGGAGAATTTTCACCATTATTATTAATCATAAATTAAAAATATTTAATAAATTATATTTTCATATAATAAATATAATAATTTCAAATTTATATTAAATAATTTCTATAATAAAATATTTATATAAAATATTATAGCTAGTAACTATATATTTATAAAGTATATAACATTAATAAATTCATTGAAATTAAAACAAATAATATAATAAAATATTATTTTATCATTTATATAAATTTTATATTTTCATTTTATATATAAAATATATATAATAAAGTATACTTTTAAATATTATTTTCTATTTTGATTTATTATCAATGATAATTAAATGTTTAATTTTTAAATGTTGATTTAATGATGCTTCAGTTCCATATGTTTTATTACAATATTTACATAAAAAATTTCTTTTTATTTCACTTTTTAATCTTCTATGTCTTTTTCTATTAATATATATATCATTTATTTTAATATTATTTTTATTTTTATTAAAATATTTCTCAAGATTTAAAATTTTTTGTTTTAAATTTGTTTTTTCATATATTAAATTTTTTAATTTATTCTTTAATAATTCATTAATTTTTAATATTTTATTAAATTCTAAAAAATATTTATAATTCGCTTCAAGTAAAATATTTATATCAATGTTATCATTTATTGAATTATTTATAATTTCTATTAATTGATTATTAATTGGAGAGATATTTTGTTTTGAATTTATATTTATTCTCTCCATATAATATAATTATTAATGTAATTTATAATAAATAAATTAATTTTAAATAAAGTATTTTAGTATTAAATTTATAAATGTAATAAATGAAAATAAATTATTTATAAATTTCACTATTTTTAATTTTAAATTAATGATAAAATTTTTTATTTAAATTTTTATTTTTATTTTTGTTTTATAAATTAATTATTTAAATAATAATTTATTAAGTATTAAAACAAATTTATAATTTAAAAAGTAACATTGAATATTTAATTTTGAATAATCTATTTATTTATTATCATTTCATAAAATAAAATTTTTTATTAAATAATAATTTAATATTATTATTATATGGAAAATATTTTTTCAAATATAAAAATTATTGATTATTTTGTTATTTTTGAAACAATTTCCGAAAATATTATTTTAAATGAACAAAATGGAATTGATTTATATAGTGACTATTCAAGTGATAATATAAATGAAAATGATAATAATTCAAATATTGATTTAATATCAAATTATAAATATAATTTAAATTCAAATAATAGATTAAAAAAAAGTAAAACATCAGTTAAAGAAATTCAAAATAAAATAAAAATAAATTATAAATATGAAATTTTAAATATTTTTCCAAAAAAAAATAATTCAAAAGAAATTAAATATTCATTAAATTTAAAAGCAATTTTTACTTTTTTACCTACTGAATATGGTTATATTCATAAAAATAAAGATAAATTTTTTTCTTTAATATTTACTAATGAATATGGTTATCATTATTATGGATTTTTTCTAAAAAAATATTTTCCAAAAAATATATAAAATAATAATTCAGAAATAACAATTTATTTATCAAAATATTTATCATTTTTTAGTCAAAATCCATGTTTTTTTTCATTTAAAAAATTATTAAATGAAATATATATTCAAAGTACATTAAATAATACTAAACAATATAAAATAGAAGAAATAATAAATACATTATTATTTTATTTATATTTACCTAAATATAATTCTATTCAACTTTTATTTTGTTTAAATGAAAATATTTATACATTTATGAACTCACATTTTAATAATGAAATTAGTTTTAAATTATTATTTTCTTATATTTCTCCTAAAAATTTAGTTATGATTATTATATCTATTTTAATGCATAGTATTATAGTTATATATCATAACAATATGGAATTAATATCTCCTATTATTTATAGTTTATTTGAATTAATTTTTCCTTTTAGTAATAATTATTCTGTTGTTAGTAATTTAAATGATTTAGCTTTATTGCAAAGTTTTTCTGGTGCAATATTTGGGATTTATTCAAAAAATTTTAAAAATATAAATGATATTTTAGAAGTAAATAATTCAAATTACATTGTATTAGATTTAGAAAATGATATTTTAAATATAGAACATAATGAATATTTACTTCAAGAAAAATTTCCAGTTGAAAGAATTAAAAAATTAATTACGAATTTAAGTGAATTTTCTCTTATAAGTTTAAATAAAAAGAAGAAAAAAAAAGATTTAGATTCATTTTTTAAAAAGAATAATAATGAAAAAGACATAAATGATGATTTAAAAATAAGAAGTATATTTTTTAATTTTATATTAGAACTATTTGAAAATTATGATGAAAAAAAATATTATTCAATTGACCTTGAAAATTATCATAAAAATTTTTTAATAGATAAATTTATTGAAGAATCAAATGAAGATATTAAACCATTTTTAAATTATTTAAAAGAACAACCAACTTTTGATATTTTTATTCAAAATTTAAATCACATTGTTGATCAAAAATATAAAATTAATATTCAAAAAAATTTTAATATGAATAATTATAATATAAATATAAATCCAGCATTAAATGAAAAAAGTTTAATTCATAATTTTGAATTTACATACAATATTTTTATTAAATGTTTAGAACTAAAAAAAGAGAATAATTTAAATTTTGAAAATTATTTTTTATTAAATATTAATCATTGCATTTCAGTTGAAAATCCTAAATTATACACTGAAAATTTTAGCTATTTTCAAAAAAATATTTTTGAAGATAAAATAAATGAAAAATATATTTTAAATCAACCTACAAATATTCATAATAATACTAAAAATTTAAATTTAGAATATTTTAATATAAATTTAAATAAAATAAATGATAATATTAATATGTTTAATAATATAGAAAATATAAATAATAGTGAAAATATTGATTATGATGAAAATAATAATTTAAATAATAAAAATTCATATTTAAAAATTATTAATATTTTTAAAGAAGAAATTTTAAAAAATTATAAATTTTTTAATTTATTTTTTCAAATCGATTCAAATAAAGAAATAAATTACTATTTAAAAACAAAAGAAATAAATTATGAAAATAATCTCAATTTAAATGATAATAAAAATAATAATATTATTTCAAAAAATAAATATTTAAAAAATTTAGAAGATTTATACAAAACTTTAAATTATAATAATAATGAATTATTTTTAGAAAATAATGTTTTTATTAATATAGGAATAAATATTTATTCAACAATTTCAATTTGTGATTATTGTAAAAAACCAAATGATAATTGGAATATAAAAAAAACATTAATTTATGATAAAAATAAAAATATAAACACAAGCAAATGTTTATTTTGTTCACATTATTATATTCCTTATTTTTATATTTTAGAAGAAAAACAAAATAAAATAAAAACAATAAAAAAAATTGAATATTTTTCTCTTGAATTTATTTATAATATTTTATCAAATAAAATAGAAAATAATTTAAATATTGAAGAACTATTTTATAATATTTTATTATATATAAGCGATATTAATATTAAATTTAATTATTCAAATTATTCTTTTGAATTAATAAATATAATTGATTTTATTAATATTTATAATAAAAATAATAATATAAATCAAGAAAATAATAATGATAATAATAATAATAATTCAATTGATTCTTTTTTAAATTATCATGAAAGTGTGACAAATATTATAAAAATTCCAACAAAGAAAAAAAAAAAGGAAAAAAATTCAATGTATATAAAATTAAATTTAAATACTATTACAAATGATAATAAATATTCTCAATTTAAAAAAGAAATGAATATTATTACACATAATAAAAATATATTAAAAAAAAATAGTATTAAAATAAATAATTTAGAAATTTCATTTAGAAAAAAAGCAAAAAAAAAATCTTAAGTTTTTAATTTATTATAAATATTGTAAAAAAATAATATAAATTTAATCTTAATATAAAATATTTATTTATAATATAATTTAAATAATTTATTCAAAATTAATGAATAACTTAAGTAAAAATAATAATTTTTCTGATGAAATGGAACTTATTAAAGCTCAAAGTCAAAAAATAAATAATTTATATTATGATTTAGAAAAAAAAGACAAAATTATTAATGAATATTTAATACAATTAAAAAATTATTCAAATATTAAAGAAGAAAATGAAAATTTAAAAAAAAATATAAAAACATTCGAAGAAAAAATTAATTTATTAAATTCAAAAAATAACAAAGAACTTTTAAATAAAGAAAATTATATTAATAATTTAGAAAATAATTTTAATGAATTAGAAAATAAATTAAAATTATCTTCAGAAAACGAAAATAAATTTCATTCAAGAATAATTGAATTAATAAACATAATAAAATCTCAAGACAATGAAATAATAATATTAAAAAACAACAATAAAAAATTATTTATAGAAAATAATAATTTATTAAACGAAATTCAAAAAAACAGTCAAAAATTTAATAATTTAAATAATCAAATTAAATCATTAGAAGATTCAAACAATAGTTTAAATATAAATAATGAAAATTTAAAAAATAAATTAAATAATAATAATTTAAAAGAATATTTAAATTATTTTAATTCTTTAATGATAAATTCAATAAAATGGGCAGAAACTTACATTGGAAATAAAGATAATAATTTATTAGAAGAAAATCCTTTAAAATATTTAAATACTAAAATTAATATTAAAAATAATTTAAATGAAAATATTCATGAATTATTTGAAATTTATGAAAAATTTAATGATGTTATTAAAAATTTGTATAATAAAATAAATGATGAATTTAATGAATGTAATGAAACAATTAAAAATATTGAAAATAATCAATTAAATTTAATTAATAAAATAAATGATTATGAAAAAGAAAATAAATTATTAGAAGAAAATTTTAATAAATTAAAAATAGAAAATAAAAAACTTTTTGATAATTTAAATAACATTCAATCTGAAATTGAATTATCAAAAAAAGAAGAAAATAATAATGAAAATAAAATAAATGATTATGAAAAAAATATTATTGAAATTTATGAATTATTAATAAATAAAATTAAAACGAACATTAATTCTTTAAATTTTAAAAATTATTTCGAAGAAAATTTTAAAAATATAAATTTAGAAAATAATAATAATAATTTAAATATTATAGAAAATTTATTTCAAATTAAAGAAATTTCATTAAATTTAATTGATTATATTTTAAATATTTTAAATAATTGTAGCGTAATTGATGATAATAAAATAGAAGAAATAAATAATGAATGTGTTTTATTAAAAAAAGAATTAATAGAAATAAAAAACAAAAATTATAATAATAATATTAATAATAACATTGATAATACAAAAGATATTTTACAAATTAAAAAAATTTATAATGAAAATATAAATGAATTAAATATTCAAATAAAAAATTATGTTGATGAAATTGAAAAATTAAAAAATGAAAATAAATTATTGTATAATCAATATAAATTAAATGAAGATAATTATGAAGAATTTAAAAAAAATAGATTATTATATGATAAAGAAATTGAAATAAAATACAAAGAAATGGAAGATAATTATAAAAATATTGAAAATAAATATAATAATATGAAAAATGATTATGAATTACTTAAATTAAAAAATAAAAATATTGAAAATAATTTAAAATCAAAAACAAATGAAATTGATTCTTTAAAAAATAAAATTTACAAAATCTAATTTTTTTTATTTATAATTTTTTATTTAATATTATTATTATTATAATTAATATTATTATTATTTATTAATATATTATTATAATTTTGTAATAATTTTTTTGTTCTTTTTAATAAATTATCTAAAATATTTTTTTGTTTATTAAATTTTTTAAAATTATTTTTTATATTTTTAATTTTAATGTCATCAATTAAATTTAAATTTGAATTTCTATTTAAAATAAAATTATCTTCAAAATCATTTTGTTTTTCATAACTCATTGTTAATATTAAATTAGTTAAATGATTATCATAATTATTTTTTTTTTCATCTAAAGTAGAATAATTTTTTTCTTGTTGAAAATTCAAAATAATTTTTTTTAAACGCTCATTTTCATTTTTTAATTTTTTATTTTCATTTCTTAATTTTATAAACTCATCATTATATTTATTTAAAGGAGATAAAAATCTTTTGATTGGTAAATTATAATTTTTTATTAAATTTTTGGTTGAAATATTTGAATAGCTATTATAATTTTTTTTATTAATATTATTATTATTGAAATTAATATTATTATTATTATTATTAAAATTATTATTTTTCATTTGATTAATTTCTTCTTCATTATTTTGTCTATTAGTTAATAAATGTTGAAGTAAATAATCAGGTAATGAAATTTTTGCTTTGTTGTAATTTATTATTTTTCCTTTTGAATTTTTATTATTTATTGGAAATTCAAATTCAATATTCATTATTATTATTATTATATTTTAAATATAAATTACTATTTTAATTTAAAAATAATTTATATTATTTGTATTTAATTTAATAAGATTTAATTTAAATTTTTTCTTATAAAATTTATTTTCAATTTATTTAAATATTATAATAATAATAATAATAAAAATTAAATATGAAATTTATTAATAAAAAATTATAAATAAAATCGAAATTTTTCAAAAAAAAATTAAAATTTATTAATTTATTCATAATAAAATTCTTAATAGTTATTAAAAAATATAATATAAATTATTTTATATTTTTCTATTTTAACATTAAATACAAACAATATAATATTATTTATATTATTATTTTCTATTCACTTTCAATTAAACTATAATAAATAATAATAGAAATATCTTTAATTTTTTTCTTTTCTTCAAATTTATCAAGTTCTTCTTTTCCTAAAATAATTTTTAATTTATTTCTATTAAGTTGTGTTTTACTATTTAAATTTATTTTATTAATTAATTCATTTAAATTCGTATTATGCTTCATTTTAAATATTATTTCATACAAAGATTTTTCATTATTACAATCTCCATTTTCAGAACTTAAATTAGTTACCATATTTTTAGAAAGTTTATTTGTTAATTTCTTTTCTATTGATAATCTTTTATTACTATTTACACTAGCATCATCTTCATTTTTTACACTAAAATCATTATTAATATTATTATTTAAATCATTATTGCTATTCGCACTATCAAAATTACTAAAATTATTATTATTATCTTCATTAGATTTTTCATTATTAGAATTATCATTTAAAGAATAATTATTATTATTATTATTATTAAAATTATAAATGTTACTTTCATAATAATAATTTATATTTCCATTATAAATATTATTACTATCTATAT
>JAEEGK010007630.1_pt1 | contig 25767 bp, 17 predicted proteins | sample 8958771 | NCBI WGS metagenome assembly JAEEGK01 (sample SAMN16246547, study PRJNA631951) | gut metagenome | biome: gut microbiome; feature: rumen; material: SC-attached | host: Bos | place: Iran: Karaj | collected 2018-10
AAAAAAAGTTATATAAATATTGAAAAGATTTAAAAATAATTTTATTGACCAAACATTGTATAAAAAAATTATAGAATAAATTTAAATCAAATCAATGATTAAAAGTAAAGATAAGATAATTAAGTATAATGAAGATTCTGTTTTTTTGAATAGAAAATCAATAATTTATATGGAAGAAGATATATTTATTTGAATATTGTAAAATTTTTTTTATTTTCAATACAATAAAAAATAAACATCAAATAATTTACTTTGAATAAATTAAAAATGTCATATATCAAAAAATTAATTCAGATAAATAATTATTATTTAAAATTATATTCTGCTCAGCCAAATACTTTAGGACATTATTTAATTAATTACCTTATTACTCAATCAAAATGTAGATTTGTAACACATTATAAAGAATTAATAATAAATGGAGAAACATTGGAAATATTAATTCAATTTTATAAAAGAAATGATTCATTGTGTTACTTAAAAACTTTATTTTCATTATATTCTAAATATACTCATATATTTCCAAATTATATTGTCATTGATATTGATAATATATTAATGAATAATATAAATTCAAAACAAAAAATTTTGAATTATTTTGAAAATGAAAATGATGTCAAAGCAGATTGTTTTGAAAGTAACATTTTAAATGAAATATCTAAAAATGAACCTTTCGATAATTGTTATCCTGAAATTTACCCTGTTAAACAATTAGATTTGTATAATAAAAAACATCATAGAAAGAGAAAAGATTCAAATGAAGAAATTGAAAATTTAATTTGGAAAATTGATAATGCTTTATATAACAATAAAAAAAAAAAAAATTCAAAAAAACAAAAACAAATTAATTGTGATTATATAGATAAAAATGAAAATAAAGAAGATGAAAAAGAAATAACTTATAAAGAAGGAGAAAATAATGAAATTATTATTGAAGAAGATGATAAGAAAATTAAAGTTAATAATCAAATTTATAAATCAAAATTTAAATCTATTGGAGAATTTGTTTATTTTCAAAAATTGAAAGAGAACAATTTATTTAATTATCATAAAGAAGAAAAAAGAATTAAAAATAAAATTTTTAAAAATATTTTAAAAATGAAAAAAATTTAATTTTTCAAGAAAAAATTATCAAATATAAATAAAGGTATTTTTCTTCTATTAATGAATATTGAAATATTTTTTTAGAATAAAATATAATAATTTGTACTTTTATTATTTCAAATAATCTATTTATTATCAATTATGAATAATAGAAAGTTTTTATAAATACATTCTTATTTAAATATAAATAAAATGAATTTTTCTTAATCAAAGATTTTTTATAAATTTATTAATTTTTTATTTAAATTATGTTAGATAATCAACAATATAACTTTATATTCTTTTAGTTTCTTTTGAAAAAAATAATTAAAAAAATTTAAAAAATTAAATGTTAGATTTACTTTATAGAAAAAAAACATGTAGAGAATTTCTAAAAGTTTACACTGAAGATTTATATAGAGATATAATACCTAATGTTTTTGAAATAGGAGTTCTGACATTACAAAATAATTTTAACAAAATTCTTTTTAGAAAAGAAGAATTAGAAGAAATTATTCTAGATTTAAAAAATGAAGAAAATACTCAAAATACGAATTTCAAACATTTACAAAAATTAACAGGAAAAAAAACAAATGAAAATATAAGAGAAATAGAAAATAAAAGAAATGAAGAAATAAAATTTAAAAAAAAAGAATCAATTGAAGTTTATCCTAATTGGTGGTGGAATTTAAAAGATGATCAAGAAGAAAATTCTCAAATGAATAAATTTAATCAATTTAAAAAAATTCAGAGTGAAGAAATTAAAAGTCAAATACATGAAAATTTTAATAATCAAAAAATGATAAAAGATAATAAGAATGATTATGATATTTTTGATAATAATTATAATAATCAAATAAAAAATAAAGATAATAAATATAATAATTTTGATTTTGAAGAAAGAAATTTAGATAATAATGAAAAACCAAGAAAAAAAATGATAATGAATAAATTGACAAAAGGAAATTCAAATTTATTTTCATCTGAAAGAAATAATTATCATGAAAAAATTCAGCAAAAAAAACGAATTTTTAATACGAATAATATTAATGAAGAAATTATTGAACAACAAAATTCTCAAATTCCAAAAAATAAAACAAATTATAAAATTATATTTGATAAAGATTTAAAACCTGAAAAGATTGAAAAAATTGGAATAAAAAATTATCATCCTGAAAATAAAGGAAATATAGATGAAAGATTTAATATAAATTCAAATTATAAAAATTATGAACAAAAAAGATATTATCAAATGTCTCCAAATCAATTTTATGGTTCTAAGAATAATTATAATGAAGATGAATTTTAATTTATTTTAAATTTTATAAAATATTTTAAAAGTATTCAAATAAAAAAAGAAAAATATATTTTTCCCTTTAAAAATTATTTTCTTCTTTATTATCATTATCTGAATTATTATTTTTTTCATAATTTATCCAATTATGACTAAAATCTTCATAGCGTGAAAATTGATTTTTAATTTTAGTTTTAAATTCTTGAATAGAAAAACTTTTTTTTACTTTTTTAGTTGGAAAATTTGAGTTTATAAATTTTTGTTTTAAGTTATTAATTTTCATTTCATAAATATTATCCATCATTTTATCTATTTGCTCATAACTTAAAAAATGAAATTTTTTATGAAAAGCTCTATTCTTCATATTTTCTTTTTTTATTCTATTAAATTCATTTACAAAATCTTTAATTTTTGCAGTATAAAAAGGAAGATTAATAACTTTATTTTTTGTTAATTTAATTTTTGAATTAAAAGTATGTTTTTGTTTATTTAATGTAAAAAAAGAAGTTTTCATTCGATTAGATTTTATATTTGTTGATTGATTTGTTTCTTTTATATTATTTGTAGATAAACAATTTGAATTTCTTGTAGATAAATTCTTATTTTTTTTATTAGTTGCTTCTTTTGTTTCTTTTGTTTCTTTTTGTTCTTTACTTAAATTTATTGTAATATTTTTTCCTTTTTTATAAAATAATGTATTTTGAGAATTATTTTTTATTTGATTTATTCTATTTTTAAAATTATCTAAAGTTATTTTTATTTTATTAACTGTATCATTTATAGTATGATGTGAATTAACCTTTTCTTTTACACAATAGTCTGAAAAATTTCTTTTGGGTCTATTAAATTTATTTCTTTCTTCTTTTATTTTATTTTCTTCTAATATAAATTTTTTCTCTCTTTTCATATAATCATTTATTAATTCACTTATTTTATAAAAATAAAATTCAGGTGTACTTATTTTATCTTTCTTTTCAATTTCAAATTTTTCTTTAAACTTTTTCATTGCAATATTATGTTTAAGCTCAATTACTCTTTTAAATAAATTATTTACTCTTATTTTATCAAGAGTAATTATTATTTCTGATTTTCTACGACAATTTAGTTTTTTTGTTTTTTGTAAATTTTTTTCTTTTTTAAATAATTTCATAATTTTGATTAATATTTTTTTTTCAATTATTTTCTTTTAAATAAAATTTAAATCAATGTCATTAGATAATGAAACTGATTCATCAGAAGAAATTTTTTTTAAAATAAAAAAAGAAATTATAGAAACATCAAAAGAAATAGAAACTTCTATAAGTAAAATTTATGCTCAAGAAGAAATTTTAAAAGCCAAAAAACATATAGACTTTTTTAATTATAATTATGAATGGTTATATTCAAAATTTAAAACAGATTCTTCCTTAAATAAAATAGAATATCCAATTATAGTTGATTCAGAATGGAAAAAAGCCAATATTCAAAATTTAAAAAGTTTAGAATTATCAAATTCTATTTTTTTAAGCGAGGAAGAAATAAATTACACTATTTGTAACAATGAAGTAAGAACAAATGTTCTTTTAAAAAATGAAAGTTCATTTTGGATCTTTTTAAGAACAAAAGAATATTTTTCAAAAGAAAATGCAATAATAATATATAATAAAGAATCAAATTCTCAAAATGTACATATTTCATTAGGAAAATTTTATTTAAATTCAAATGGAAATTTATTATTTAAAACATTTATAAAACAACAATTAATTTTATCAAAAACAAATGAAATAAATGAAAAATCAAGAATTTATGAAAATAATGATACAGTAAATTTGAATATTAAAATTTGTGATGGAGGAAATGAAAATATTTCAGTTTATACTTATATGAATGAAAATAAAGAAGATAATTTAGTTAAAGGAAATTTTTTTATTCCTGTTTATGGAGAATATAAAATTATGTTTGCTGGAAAAGGTACTCAATGTAAATTAATTAGATTTTCATGTGATTTGCTTTATAAAAATGAATATGCTCCTCCTAATTATTCCAATGATATTAAAGGATGCAATTGTTGTAGTATAATGTAAAGAAAATATTATTTTTTTAATTAGTTAAAATTTTCAAGTTTTAAAAAAAATTATTATAATTTATTTAATTATTTTTTATTAAAAGAATAAAATGTATTTTCACTTTTCATTATTAATATAAAATATTTTTAGTTTTAAAAAAAAAAATATTTTTAAAAAGATTATATTCATTGATTATTAATGATAATTATTATTATTATTAATATTAATAGAATTTCCAATAAAAGCAGAATTTTTTTTATGTAATTCTTCAATTCCATTTCTCATTAAAGATTTAAAATCTTGAAAATTTAAATTACCATCTCCATCTAAATCATTTTCATTAAAAACATATTGTAAATCTTCTAATTTAACAGGTTCTCCTAAAGAAAGAAATATATGATATAAACTTTCAGGAGAAATATAACCATTATCATTTTTATCAAAAGCTAAAAAAACTTCTTTTAAGATTTCTTCATTTAATTCTTCAATTCTTTTCATAAATTCAACATATTCATTAAATTCTACAGTTCCATTTTTATCTAAATCAATTGTTTTCATTAATTTTCCTAACATATTCACTGGAAAATTTTCATCAAATTGTTCTTTTATTAATTTTTCTAATTCTTTTAAGTCCATTGCATCATCCTCGTTTTTATATTTATTAAATATTTCTCTTAATTGCTTTATTGTATATTTTCCTATGTATTCTTTTTCCTCATTATGAAAATTCATTTTTTTATAAATTATTTAAATTAAAAATTTTTAAAATTTTTTTAAAAAAATTTTTTAAATTTTGGCAGTCAAAATTTTTTATTTATTAAAATATTATATATCTAAATTTTTATTAATGACTTGAAAACTTTATTATTTGAATTGTTATTTTTTTCTTTAAATTCTGAATTAGTTTTACTTGATTCATTTTCACTTTCAGAATCATTCAAATTAATAAAATTAGAATTATTATTATTAAAAATAATATTATTATTTTTAATAATATATTCCAGAATTTCATAATTTTCATTTATAATTAAACCATCGAATTTTTGATGATTTTCTTGAATGAATTCCATTATAATTCCATCAATATAAATTTGACCAACTTTTTTTTTGCAAATTGGGCAACAAAATCTTCTATTTAATTGTTGAATTTCTAAATATTTTTTTAAATCAAAACATGACAAATGAACACATTTCCATCCTCTTGCAGGATATTTAATTATATCAATATTTGAAAATTGATCTAGAAATAAAATTTTTTCTTTAATAGATTCATCTTTTATTTTTAAAATACTTTTTAATTTATTTTTATCTTTGATTACTTCTATATTTTTTATTACATCATTAATATCATCAATTATTTTAATATAATCTAACGTTATAAAGTATTTATTAAAATTTTTATGTGTATTATTTAAAACTAAATGTATTTCATTCTCAGAATTTAATTTAAAATAATCAAAAGCATATTCGATATTTTTATTAAAAGGAAATTTAATTTGAGAATCATTTAAAATTTTAAAAGGAATTTCTTGAAATAATTCTTTTTTAAAATAATTATGATTTCTCTCATCATCATAAATTGCATTTACATTATCATTAATATATAATAAAGTATTATCAGGCCATTCAAAAGAAAAACCTTCAGTTGTAAGTTTTAAACATCTTAATATTAATAAATCATTTTCACTTGGATAATACATATTAAATATTTCTTCATTAAGATAAAATGATAAAGTAATTTCTTTAGTGTTTTTAAGAGTAATTATTTTTGGAATTATAAAATTATATTTTCTTTTAAAAAAAGGGTCAAAAGTTGAGAATTGACATAAAGGACAAATATATGGAATTGATAAATTTGAAGGATAAACACATTCAACATGTTGAAAATAATTACATTGTTTACATAAAATTTTATCTTGTTGATTTCTCCATTTAATATTATTTAAAGGTATATTTCCGCAAATACAAATAATTTGTGAACTCATCTGTTTTAAAGGTTAATTATTTGAATATTTATATTTTTATATTCATTAATTATATATTGAATTAAAATAAAATTTATTTTTTAATTTTTTATAAAATAAATTAAATATTAAAATAATAAAAATTAATTATCTTCATTATCACTTCCTATATTATTATTATTCCCATTTACAGCTTCAATTTTTTCTAAAATTTCTTTAGCTTCTTTAATTGATTCATCATTTAATAAATTATTCTTATATAAAAATAATTTAACACTTTGCATTGAAGTTTGATATTTAATATACATTAAATCATCAATTTTCATTTTGATGATTAAAAATTCCATTAATTGTTGATTTTGATCAATAGATTCTCCTAAAGCTTCAATTTTTTCTTTTAATTTATTTCCTTGTTCATTCATTTGATTAGCATAATATATAAATGCATTTTTTGCAGTTTCTTCATTTAAATTTTTTTCTTTTTCATCTAATTCATCAAATTCTAATGTAAATTTTTCCATATTTTCAGGAGAAATTAAATTTAATTTTTGTTGAATTAAATCAAAGTTTATTTTTATTGTAAGAGAATTTAAAACCATTTCAGCTGCTTCATCATATGATTTTTTTTTTTCTGCTAAAGTATCTGCAAATAATTTAATATATTCTTCTTCTTTGTCTATTACATTTCTTCTTCTTTCATCTAAGTCTGGATTTTGTTTTTCAAAAAGATAATCTGATAAATGATTTATTTTTATTATTATTTTTATTACTCCTTCATCTTTCAATTGATTATTTGAATCAAAAATTTCATTTTCATTTATATCTATTAATTTTTTTTTTAGTTCTTGTTCTTCTTCTGAAATTTCTGTTAAATATTTATATAAATAATATAATCCTCCTCCTACAACAATTAATCCTCCTACTCCTAAAGTATAATATACTATTTTTTGCTTTATTGACATTTTATTTATTTTTATTTTTAACTTTATTACTTTTTTTTCTAATAATTAATTTTTTATAATTTAAAACTCAAAAAATGAAAATAATAAATTCCTTATAAAATAATAAAAAATTCCTTTTAAATCTCAAAAGAGAAAATTTATTTAAAAAAATGTTAATATGTTCTTAGTATAAAAAGTTAACTTTTCAAAAACAATAAAAACAAAAAAAATAGTTTAATTCAATTAATGATATATATTACAAATCTGTATTTAAATTATTTCAAAAGTTAGTTTATAATCGTTAAATGCAAAAAACATATTTAATTAATAATTCATAGAGAAATAAAAAATCACATTAATTCTTCAAAACGTTTTTTTTATTATAATATTCTTTTATTTTTTTTTTATATAATAATGAAACAAAATAATGGTGATACATCTGTTTATTCTTTTGAAATGGATGATAATGTTTCAATGTCAAAATATAATGAAAGTATTAATCATTCATTTTTAAAAGTAAAAACGATGAAGAATAATTGTGTGAATTTAAAATGTTTAGATAACATTCAAAAATTATGTGTAATAAAAGAAAAATATAAAGATTTAGAAAATAAATATTTTGATTTAGAAAAATCCGGGTCGAGAAAATGTGAAGAATTTGAAGAATTACTTAAGAAAAAAGAATCAGAATTAAATAATTTAAAGAAATTAAAAGCAATATATATTGATCATAAATTGAATAATTTAGATTATTATAGTTTGAAAAATTTAGAAGGTAAAATTTTTAAGTCTCTTTCTTTAATTGAAAGTGAAAAAGAGAGAATTTTTTTAAAAAAAACAAAAGGAAATATGTTAGGAAAAAAATGTTGTATTGTTTGTTATAAAAATGAAATAAATATTTTATTCAAGCCTTGTAATCATTTATGTGTTTGTAAAAATTGTTCAACTAAAATTGAAATTTGTCCTATGTGTAGAACTAAAATTAAAGAAAAAAATAAAATAAAATATGCATAAATTTCTTGAAATAATTGTATAAATAAATTTAAAATATTTTTCATTATACAATTAAAAAAATTTAAAATCTAATTAAATAAATTTATTTACAATATAAAAAATTTATTAAATAAAATCTTCATAGACTAAATCCCACATTTTAAAAATAATCAAAATGTATTTTTTTACCTCATTTTTATTTAATGAATTAATCAAAAATTAGCAATTGCAATTAGTATTATTATTTTGAAAATTATCATCCTTAATAGGAAAACTAGAAGATTTATTATCTTTAATATAACCAAACTTAGCACTTTTATATAATCTTAAAATCATTTCATGAAAAGAACTTTTAATATTAGAAGAATCAAGAGCAGAAGTTTCATAAAAAATCATTTTATAAATATTAGCTTTTTTTTTTCCTTCATCAATAGAAACTTCTTTAAGAAAAGTTAAATCAGATTTATTTCCTATTAAAAATATAATAATATCTTCATTATTTAACATTTTAACTTCCTTATACCATTTATCAACATTATTGAAAGTTTCTTTTCTAGTCATATCATAAACAATAAAAACTCCTTTAGCTCCTTTATAATAAGTTCCTGTTACTGAAGCATATCTTTCTTGTCCTGCAGTATCCCATAAATTTATTTTTATTATTTTATTATCAATTTTAAAAAATTTTGATGATAATTCTACACTTATTGTTGATCTACTTTCTTTTCTAAATTCATTCTTCATTATTCTTGATAATATATTACTTTTTCCTACTGCACAATCTCCTAAAATTACTACTTTAAATAAGTAGTCTTCTTTTACTTGAGAATTTGTTATTTCTTGAATTTCATATGTTTCATTATTCATTTTTTTAATTTTTAATATTTTTTTTTATGTTTTTTTTTAATTTTTATTATTTTTTTTATATCGTTTGAAATTTAAAAGATTTTTATTTGAATTAAAAATTTTTTTCAAATATATTTAATTTTCCATTATATAAATTATTTATTTTTTTCCTTTTTTTTTCTTTTTTTTAGGTTTATAATCTTTTTTTAAAAGATTTTTAGCTTGTTGTTCTTCAAATTCTTTTTTTCTTTTTTCTTCTTCCTCCTTTCTTAATTCAGCAATAATTTTATATTCTTCTCTTCTTTTTCTAATTTCTTCTAATCTTTTTAAATCATCTTCATTTAATTCATCATTATCATTATTATCTTTATTTTTTTTATTCTTTTTATCTTTTTTTTTCAAATCTTCATTGTCATCATAAAATTGATTTTTTTTATTTTTTTTAAAATTTGGATTTTTTGTTTTTGGAGGAGTGGAATTTTTTATTTCTCTTGGATATTCATAAGTATTTCTATAAGGAAGAAAATGAATATGTTTATTTTCTTCTTTTCTTATACTTTCTATATCTCCATTAAATATTATTCCTTCTGGAACTACTTTATCTCTATTATCAACAAAAGTATCATCTTCATAATAATCTATTGTTTCTTTTATTCTTTTTATTTCTTTTGTTAATGTTATTTTTGGAGGATATAAGTATTTTTGTTGTTCTTCTTCTTTTTCTTCTTTTTTATTTTTTGAAGTTGAAATTTCTTCTTTTTCATCTTCTTCTTCTTTTTCTGTTTTATTTTTATTTTCATTTTCTTCTTTTTCATCTTCTCCTTCTTTTAATTTTTCCTTTTCTTTTTTATTTTCATTTTCTTCTCCTTCATTTTTTTTATCATCATAATTTTCATTTTCTTCCTTTTCTTCTTTTTCCTTTTCTTCATTTTCTTCTTTTTCTTCTTTTTCATTTTCTTCATCCACCTCTTTTTCTTCTTTTTCATCTTCTTCATTTTCTTCATTTTCATTTTCTTCTTTTTCATCTTCTTCAATTTCTTCATTTTCATCTTCTTCTTCTTTTTTATGCTTTTTTAATTTGTTTCTTTTATATTTTTCAATATCTTTTTGAGTAATATTCCAAACTTCTTTCCCTAATTTTTCAGCAACTTCATTAATTATTCCCATATCATTATTATCATAATCATCATCTATATTTCTAAATTTTGCTTTTCTTTTATTTTTACTCATTTTTAAAAAAATCTAAAGTTAAATATATTAAATTTAAATTATAATTACTTATTTTTATTTTTAAAAATTCACAAAATTAATTTAAATATATATAATTTTCTGAATAATCATATTATTTTTTTTTTCTCACTTTTCATAAACACTTTATATTTACTAACTCTTTTTATTGAATGTTAACTCATATTCTTTTCCAATGATAGAAAGAAATATCAAATAAAATAAATATTAAAGGAAATCCATTAAATTTAGAATTAAAAGATTCAAAAATTGAAATAACAATTATTATTTGATGAATTTTCAATAAAAATTGATTTAAGATTTTTTTGGATTGAATATTTGTTTGTCTGAATAAATTAAAATGGATAAAATATAAAAAAATTTCAAACAATTAAAATATAGATAACGCAGATTTAGAATCTAATGATGATAAATCATTTGAAATAGAATCAAATATTAATGAAGAAAGAGTATTAAAAATTTAATTTTTGTATCAAAAAATAATATAAATTTATCCGAAAAAAAAAGAATATAATAAAAATGATTCATAACTATATTTATTAAATTATGTTGAAATTAATTGATTAAATGATTTAAATAGTTCATTTTTAAAATATTTGCTTTACTTCTAAATGAATGTTCAATGATCCATCTTTATCATAGTCTTATCTAAAGATAGGCAAACATGATTTTGGAATCTATTAATAAAAAAATTTTCAAAAGATTTTTATTTTTTATTTTCTTTGAAATAAAAATAAAATTAAAAAAATGAAAATTATATATATTTTTAATTATTTTTTTTAGGTTCAATACTAACAATAATTTCAGGATATAAACCTGCCATTTCAAAAGTTAAATTTTTATTATAATCTATAATTTTTCTAGGAAAAGATTGAGTTAATATAAATTCTTCTTGATTTAATAAAGAAAAAATTTTATCTCCTAAACTAACAACAAAATCAAACATTCCACTTATTTTATCATATTTACTAAAAATTCTAGTAACAATTTCAGAAGTTTTTGGAAATCTATAATTTATAATTGTTATATCATTATCATCTTTTTTTTTTTCTGGTGGAAGTCTTTTTTTTGCTTCTTCAACTTTTTTTTGATCAATTTTAAAACCTTTTTCTAGAAAATTATTTTCTAAATTTTTATTGAAAGTAATTGGAGTTTCACTATAATTTTTATTCTTATTTGTTTTAGGTAATGATTCTTTATTTATTTTTAATATTTTATTTTTAAAATCTTCAAATGTAAATTCTGTTCTTGTTGATTTATATTTATTTCCTTTTTTTTCAATAAAAAATATCATTGGAATATATTCAACAATCAATTGATTTTCAATATATTTTAAAAATTGTTCTTTATCTTGTTTTTCAAAAAATATACAAGTGAAATTTTCAATTATCTTAATTATTGGAAGATCTCTTTGAATTTGATTGATGAATAAGTCCTTTTGTTGTTCATTGTCTTTGTCATATATGAAAATAATCCCCATTTTATCATTTAATTGATTATCAAATTTTTCAGGACTGTTAAAATCAATGTTTTTATAATTACTTCTATAACAATTTTCTATACACAGTGAAAACATTTATTTTTCTAATTTTTAAATATATTTAATTTTAATTATATAGAATTATCATTCAATAAAATAAAAAAATAACATAAAAGAAATTTAAAACTATAAATATTAAATAATGAATAGACATATAAAAATAATTAAATAAAAAATAACTTCCCAAAAAAATTAAACAAATTAAAATAACTTTGAAAAAAAAATGGATCCAAACTCAAACCAATACTCAGATTCTCAGGAGCCACTTCCATTAAATCTCTTAGCTGTAATAGGTTTCAATGGAACAGTAATAGATGGGTTAATTCTTCATCCAGATAACGAGACATTAATATTTCCAATTGGATCTCAAATAGTAGTAAGAAATGTATTAACACGTCAAGATCGTTTTTTAAAAGTAAAAAATTAATATAAATTTATTATAGGGTCACACAAACGACATATCAACATTAACGGTCTCAAATTCAGGACGTTACCTTGCAAGTGGACAAAAAACTTTTTCAGGTTTTAAAGCAGATATAATAGTTTGGGATTTAACAACAATGAGTATTGTACATCGATTTCAAATTCATAAATATTTAATTCAAAGTCTTAGTTTCTCTTTCAATGATAAATATCTTGTTTCTTTAGGAGGCGTTGAAGATAATTTTCTTATTGTCTGGGATATTGAAAGTGGCAAAGCTCTTTGTTGTAATACTGCAGGAACTGATTTTGTTCACCAAGTTAAATTCTTAAATAGAAGTGATAATAAATTTGTCACTTGTCAAAATTATGGAATTAGAATTTGGAATATTGATTATGAAGCTAAGAAAGTCAATTCAATTGATGTAAATTTTGGAAATTTAAAAAGACAAATTTTATGTATGTGTATTGATCCTTATGATAAATTTGCTTATATGGGAACTAAAAGTGGAGATATATTAGAAATTGACTTAACTAATGCTATTTACAAAAGAATTGGACCTGTTAAAAGATTATTCCCACAAGGAGTTAATTGCATAAAAATGTTACCTAATTCTGATCTTTTAATTGGAAGTGCTGAAGGTGTTTTAGCAAAAATCAATTTTAATGATTTTAGAATTAAAAAAGAAAGTAAAGTTTTAGGTGGAGTAACATCAATGACATTAACTGCAGAATCAGCATATTTTTTCTGTGGAACAGATCAATCAAATATATATTGGGTAGAAGTAGCATCATTAAATAATGAAATACGTAATACATGTCATAATGATAGAGTAAATGATATACAATTCCCATATGAATATAGTGGAGTATTTGGGACATGTGGAAAAGAGGATATACGTATATGGAACAGTGAAACACGTCAGGAACATCTACGTATTCATGTACCAAACTTAGAATGTTACTGTTTTGGTTTCATGAAGGATGGTAAGTCAATTTACAGTGGATGGCATGATGGTAAGATTCGTACTTTCCTTCCTCAGAGTGGTCGCCTTCTCTACTGCATAAATGAGGCCCACACTAATGGTGTGACAGCAATAGCTGCAACAGGTGATTGTCGTAAGATTGTATCAGGGGGAATGAATGGAGAAATTCGTGTATGGAAAATAAATAACCATTCTCAAACAATGGAAGCATCATTAAAAGAACATAGAAGTCGTGTATGGAGTATTGTAGTAAATTCACTAAATGATAGAGCAGTATCAGCAAGTGCTGATGGATCATGTATAATATGGGATATTAATACTTATCGACGTTTAGTTTGTTTATTTGAAACTACTATGTTTAAACAATTAATTTATCATCCTGATGAAAGTCAAATTTTAACAACTGGAACAAATAAAAAAATTACTTATTGGGATGTTATTGATGGAGTTGATATTAGAAGTATCGATGGAAGTTATGAAGGAGAAGTTAATTCACTTTCTATGTGTAAAAGTGGAGAATTTTTTGTTAGTGCTGGAGAAGATAAAGAAGTTAAAATTTGGGAATATGACACTGCTATTCCTAGATGGAAAGGATTGGGACATTCTAATAATATTAATAGAGTTGCTATTTCTCCCAATCAAGAATTTATTTGTAGTGTCAGTGAAGATGGGTCTATTTTTATTTTTGAAACTCCTGGAGAAATTAGATTGGCTAAAAGAGATTATAATAGACCTTATTAAATAAATTTTGAAGACGTTAGAATGGGAAAAAGTTTATTATTTTTTTAATTTTTAATTTTTTAATTTTGTTTTTTAAAAAAGAAATTTTTATATAAAAAAAATAAATATAGGATTTCACCTTTTTAAAATTTAATTTCAATGTTTGGTTTGCTAAAAATTGATGTTAGGTTAAGTGAGGAATTAATATTCCACAAATAATATTTATAAAAATTTAAAATTAAAAAACTATTAAAAATTTAAATTATATATTATAACTAATAATAATTGTGAAAATTCAAATACAATACATTTTTCTTTTTTTATATTTGTTTAAAATTGCAATATCCCTTAAAATTGGAATATAAAATTATCTATTGTTTTCTTCAATATTAAAATTTTCTATATTTCTTTGAGAAATCTCCAGAATTGTCATATTTCTTCATTATTATTTAATTTCATTTATTTTTTGCATTTTAAATAATCAAAAAAGTAATTTAATTTTTTTTCTCACATAATATGAATATTAAATATTGATAAAAATAAATATGACTCATTACAAAATTGTTTGGATATTTCAAGGTGAAAAATAATACACTCGTTAATTTTACTCATAAAATAAATCATATAAAAAAGTTAAAAATAGAAAAAAATAATTTTTAGAAATAATTCAAAATATAATGAAGGTAATTTACTAGTTAACAAATATCTTTTAAATGACAAAGAAATGATTAATTAAAATAGGGTATATAAGACAAAAAATATTTTTCATTAATGAAAAATTGAAAATATATTCTTTCTAAATGAGATAATAATTTATTTTACATTAAAATGAAAAAGGATATTAAATATTATATAATTAAATAATAATTTTACACAATTTTTTAATGAAAATAAAAGATTTCATTTCAAACAATTGCGATATATTTGATAATAAATTTAAACAAATTAAAAAAAACCCAGAAAATACCGTAACTTTTCAGATTAAAAATTTTGATGTAACAATATCTTATCAAAACTTTAAATATTCTATTAAATTTCATGATAATGAAAATAATGAAATTTTTAAAACTTTAATTTCAAAATTTTCAAGAAAAATAAATTTTAAAAAGTTAAATAAAGACAATTGGAATATTGTTTTTGATGAAGAAGACATAGGAACTTATATAAAGAAGTTAAATTTAATTCATCCAACATTTTTTAACAAAGAAAAAAAAAAAAGTGAATCTATTCGTTCTGAGGATTATGAACAAATTTTTACAGATGAGTCTATTATTGAAATATCAGATGATGAATATTGTAGTTTAATATCTAAAAATGAATTTAAAAAATTTAAATTAAGAGATACAAGTAAAAAAATTTCTGATATTTATTTAAATATTCCAGAAGATAATATTTCTCAATCATTAAATAATGATAAATTTTTAGAAACTAATGAAAGAAGTAAACTTTTATATAAATTAATATCATTTATTGGGGGAAAAGAAAAAGATAAATTGTTTTGGTTGTCTGGAGGAAAAAAAATAGGTAAAACAGTAACAATAAGATATTCTATAATTGAGTTAAATATTTTTTATTTTAATTTTAAGATAATTAAATCAAAAAATCATTCAAGTGATATAAAAAAAATAATATTTCGTGAATGTATGAATTTATTTAATGATAATACTTATAATAATTTTTATGAATTTTTCAAAAAAATCGAATCGATCAAAGGATATAAAAAAAATATTTTTGATTTGCTTTTAAAATACTGTGAATATATTAACAATCATAAAAATATATATAAACCAACAATTATTTTAGATGATTATGATGATATATATATGGATGAAAATGAAATAATGAATGAAAATATTATTAATTCTCTCTTAAAATTTTCTAAATTGAAATATATTATATGTGGAAATGGAAAATTAATAAATAATTTAGTATTAACTTCTTTAACTGGAATAAATGATTATTATAAATTTAATTCTTATAATTATGTTATTCTTTATTATAATGATTTTGAAATTAAAATAAATAATAAAAAAGTGACTAATTTATTATATGAAGTTGATAAAAAGAAGTGTGAAGAAGAATTTAAAAGATATTTTCAGAAAAAATATAATAATAATAAAAATGAAATATTATTGAAATTAATTACTTTTGAAGAGTTAATAAGAATGAATTATGAATTTAAATTAAATGATATTTTATTAAACGAATTACCAATTCAATTTTTTAAAATAATTTACAACAAAGAAAAAAACATTTTTTATATTAATTATTTATATGAAGAGGAAATAAATACATCAAATCAAGAAATTCAATCATTAGTAACTAAAAAAGCAGAGATTAATATAAGTTTAGATGAAGATTTAGGGAAATTACCAAAACTTGAAGAATGTCTTTTTGAAAGATTTATTATAATTTCAATTGAAACAAATTCTTTTTTAAAAAATATGTTTATTCCAAATGAAAATATAATAAAAGTTGAAGAAATATATAATATAAATGAAAATAATATTGATAAGATAGAAAATATTATTGATAATTCTCCTATTTTAATTAAACAAAATAAAGAAGGAGCTTATTATGATTTTGCATTAATAATAGAAAAAGATAAAAAAATTTATGGAATATTAATTCAAGTAGGATTAAATAAGAAAAGAACTGATATTTCAACAATTTTTTCATATACTTCTTTAAATTATGAAACATTAATTAAAGGATTAAATAAATTAATTGGTAAAAATATTGATTTTCTTTCATTATTATTTATTTTTAATAAAGAAAAACAAGATAATCTATTAAAACAATTAAAAGATAATAAAAAAAATAAAATAAAACAATATATTTCTATTGGAAAAGAATATACAAAAGAGTTTTTTATTCCTTATTTAGAATTTTCAAATAAAAATAAACAATTATATTTAGAAAAAAATATTATTGATGATAAAGAACAATTTTTAAAATCATTTTGGCCAATTATTGATTATCAAGGATATATGAATCAAAAAATTGATAAATTATTATCTATAGATTATAAAGAATTTTCAGATAATTTGATAAAATATTTTTCTTATGAAAATATATTTGAAATTAAAATTCTATTTGAAATAAGTGATTATAGAAATATATTAAATGATTTATCACAAATTTTCATAATTATTTTTATTTTGAATGATGAAATATTAATAATAAATAAAGAAAAAGAAGAAAAACAATATCTATTATATAATAATAAAAAACATTTTGAATCTTTAACTCAAAATAAAATTTTAGAAACCATTAAAGATAATAAAAAAGAAATATTTTTATGTGAGAAAATATTTAAAGAAGAAGAAGAAAATTTGTATTTTGAAGAAGAAAAGCTAGATAATGAAAAAATAGAATTGAATAAAATTAAGAAAAGAAAAGTTGAAAGTGATTATAAAGAAGAGAGAAAAAAAATAGAAGAAGAGAAAAATAAAAATAAACAAAGATATAGAAAACAACCACAAAACAGAAAAAAATAAATAATTTATTATTTAATAATCAGAAAAATCAAAACTATTGTTAAGTAAATTAAATTTTTTTTTTTTAAAAATCTTTAAATTAAAGTCAAATTTAATTCATATTTAATAAGTTTTGATAGATAAATTGTATTTCATTTTATTATTTTCTAAATTTTATGAGCATTTTTAATATTATATAGAATTTAAAGATTATAATTTAAATATAAAAGAGTAAATCTAATTTAAAAATAATTTTTTAGTTTCAGTATTATTAATCAAAAAAAATAATTAAATTTTTATATATAATTACATCATTTATTAAAAGAATTTTTAAAAAAATACGAAAATATTCTTTATCTTGAAAAAATAATGTTTGATTTCCAATTAAATATTCCGATCATAAAATTATATTCATTCTCATTTTTGATATATAATAATTCTTTTTATGAATAAAAATTTTCTTTATTTTGCGGAACTTAAATTTGAAATAATGATTTAATTAATTTGTTTTATTGATGAATTCTATTCAAACAATGAAATATTTAGATTTGACCTTTTGAAATATTAATTTCTTCTTTAAATCTTTTTTCACCATTATTTTGAAAATTGCTTTATAATTATTAATAATATTTAAATCAATTTTATATAAAAATCAAAATTATAAATTAAAAAATAACTTTAATTAACATAAAAATGGAAAATGACTTTCTAAAAGAAAACATAAATGAGTCAATTAATAATCCTGAAAATCCAGGAATAGATTTTGATCAAAATCAAAGTCAATTGAATAACAGTGGGCTAACACCATCATTCACAAGAACAAATCAAAATAATAATATTGATACAATTCCTATGTCAAATTCAATACAAGGTAATAATGAAAATTCTCAGTTTTCTAATGAAAGAAATAATATGAATTCAAATAATGGTTTTCCTAATAATTTTGCTTCCAATACTTTTAATCAAAGTCAATATAATACGATCAATCAAACAAACAATAACTTTCAAAATAAAGACTTTGTTCAAACACAACATTTTGATCAGCCAATAGAAACACAAAATTTTGATCAAACGAATAATTTTAATCAAAGTCAAAATAATTTCAATCAAACAAATAATTTTGATCAAACAAATAATTTTAATCAAAGTCAAAATAATTTCAATCAAAGCCAAAATAATTTTGAACAAACGAATAATTTTAATCAAAGTCAAAATAATTTCAATCAAAGCCAAAATAATTTTGATCAAACAAATAATTTTAATCAAAGTCAAAATAATTTTAATCAAAGCCAAAATAATTTTGAACAAACAAAAAATATTGAACAAATGAATAATTTTGAACAAACAAATAATTTTAATCAAAGTCAAAATAATTTTGATCAAACAAATAATTTTAATCAAAGTCAAAATAATTTTAATCAATCAAATAATTTCAATCAAAGTCAAAATAATTTCAATCAAAGTCAAAATAATTTTGAACAAACAAATAATTTTAATCAAAGTCAAAATAATTTTGAACAAACAAAAAATTTGAATCAAAGTCAAAATAATTTTAATCAGAGTCAAAATAATTTTAATCAAAGTCAAAATAATTTCAACCAAAGTCAAAATAATTTCAATCAAAGTCAAAATAATTTCAATCAAAGTCAAAATAATTTCAATCAAAGTCAAAATAATTTCAATCAAAATCAAAATAATTTTAATCAAAGCCAAAATAATTTTGATCAAACAAAAAATTTTAATCAATCAACAAATAATTTTAATCAAACACAATCCTCAAATATTTTTAATCAAACATCAAATTCCTTATATCAACCAAAACCTGAGTTAAATCAAAACTTAAATGCTTCTAATCAAATTTCTCAAGAAAATACTAATACAATAAATCAAAATAATGTTTCTCAAATTCCAAAAGAAAACGAAAATAAAAAATATTCACCTCAACCACATATAGACACACGTTCTGAGCTTCGTTTTTCTTCAATTAAAAATTCTCAAAATTTATTTTTTGATATTCAAAATAGAATAAATGAACAAAAGAAAAAAATAAATACAATTTTATCAAATCATCAAAAATATAATTATTTTAAAATTTATTATAAAATATTTAGTATATTAAGACCTTTTGGAGAAGAACCAAAAAGATTTTTTTCACAAAGAGATCCTAATAAAACTCTTCATATAAATTTATTTGATTTTTCTTCAGTTTTAAGTAATTTTGGAGTTAATTTAAATCCAGAAGAATTAAATTTAATTATACAAACTTTAAATTCTAAAGTAAATGGTCAATATAATTATGATGAATTTCTAAAAAATGTTGTTTCAGTTCAACAAAAAGATAATGGAACTTTATGGAATATTTTTCATGATTGTAATTATAATTTTAATGATTATTTAATTGATTTTAGAAGATATATTAAAGATAATAATGTTAATTATAAAAATGAATATTCAATAGCTTGTTCAAATATGCCAAATATTAATTTTGAAATTTTTAAAAAATTTTTAAATAAAATTAAATTTACTTTACCACATGACGAGGAAATAAAATATTTATATTCTAATATTTGTGATCAAAATTATCAATGGGATAATGTTTTAAATGATATAATAAAAACTATAAGTCAACAAAATTTATTTAATTGTATTGAATTAATTGAAATGACTGAAGAAGATTTTATTAAAAAAGGAAAATTGATAAAAGATTCTTCAACTAAAGGAAATTTAATAAAAAATTTAAAAAAATTTCAAGAAGGTCCTGAAGAAAACAAAAATTTATATTCAAATGAATATAAACAACATGAATTTTTATTTAAAAATATTAAAACTAATCTTAAAAAATTTCAGATTAATGATATTGTTGATTATTTTGAAAACTCAAATGAAGATATAACAGATGAAGGTGAAATAGACGTTGAATCATTTAAAAAATTAATGAGAAATATTGATATTAGTGAAAATTTACATTTTTTTAAATTATTAAGTGATTTTACAAACAAACAAAAAGGACCTGGTTCAAGAGTTAGATTAGCAGAATTTGTTTGGGTATTTAAGTTATTTGATGAATCAACAAAAAATAATAATGATACAAATAATTTACAAAACAACAATAAAAACAATGAAAATAAATCAGAAGAAATTTCAACATCAAAAAAAGATAAAGTGAAAGATTCAATTATTGATGATAAAAATAAAAAAATAGTATATAAAACAAAAAATAGAGAATTTACTCAAGAAGATATAGATCATGTTCGAGAATTAAGTCAATTTGTTGCAGATATAATAATTGATGAAAAACATAAGAGTATAGAAAATTTTATTAGGCCATTGGATAATGAAAATAAAGGATATATAACACTAGAAAAAGTAAAATCAATATTTAGAAATGATTTAGAGATTGAAATTGATGATAATGATTCAATGAAAGATTTTTTTGATTTTATAATTTCAGATGAGAAAATGAATGATGAATATATAGTAAATACAAATAGATTAATTCAAACCTTAATTCAATATGGTGGAAGATCAGGACCAAAAATAGCAAATTTAGAAGGAAGTTATGTTAAAAGTTTTGAAAAAGTAAATTTATATGAATTATCAAATCAAAACAATAATACTAAAGAAGAAAAAAATAATAATCAAACTCAATCTGCTCCAATTCAAATTCCAGAATGGGAAAAAATAATGAAGTCTTTTTCTGATTTTATTACAAAAAATAAAATTAGATTTGGACAAATTTTTCCTTCTATTTATATTCATAAAGTAAATGATAAACAAATGATTTCTTCATTTGAATTACAAAAAGGTTTTCAAAATGCATCTTATCCAATTGAACAAAATCAAATTAATATTTTATTAAATAAATTTGATCCAGTTAATAGAAATAATATTAGAGTTATTGATTTAATTAATATAATTAAAAAATATTCTCCTAATTATTTTGATGAACCTTATCAAAATAAATCAATGGGAACAAGTGCTTTAGCTCAAAGTAATTTACCAGTTAATCAAAACTTTAAAACTAATATTGCAATTAATGGAATTAAAAAAATAAAAAGTTATATAAATAATAATAAATTACAACCAAATGCTTTTTTCTCAAAAATTCTTAACAAAAATAATATGAGTGATTTAATTGGAAAAGAAGAATTTTCTTCTGCTTTAAGAAACTCAATAAATGATTTAAAAGAAGAAGAAGTAAATCAAATTTTTGATATAATTGATAATGATAAAGATAAACAAATTGAATTTAGTCAATTAATGAATTACTTTATAATGAATAATAAAAATTTTAGTCAGAATTATAATAAATCAATGCAAGAAATAATACATTCCTTATTTGAAAGTAGTGACCTTGATCATGATGAAATGATTTCTGGAGATGATTTTCATAAATGTTTACAAATTTTAAATAAAAAAATTTCAAAAAATGATTCAAATACAATTTTACAAAAATATAATAATAATAATACTTCTATTGCAAAAAAAGATTTTAATACATTAGTTTCTAAATTTGTTTATAATGAATTAGGAAATCAACAAAGAGAAAGAGAACAAATTACTCAAATTTTTAAAGATTGTGATACTGAAAAAAATGGTTATTTAACGAGTAAACAATTAAAATATATTTTAAAAAATAAGTTTAATACTGATTATACTGAAGAAGATATTAATAATTTATGTGATAAAGCATCTATTGTTTATAATGATTTAATTGATTATAATGAATTTGTAAATATTCTTGAAAATTTAAATGTATATAATCAACCAAGTAATAATGAAAATGATTTAATTGTAAATAATTTAGGTTTAAATTCTTTTTCAAAATTTCATCCAAAATATTATAATTCAATTTTTGAAATGTATCCTTTAACTTTTACACCATCATTTATAAGAGAAGAGCAAAAAAAATTAAATTTATTATTATCATCAGCATTAAAACCAAAGAAAGAAACAAACGGAATATTCTTTAGTGATATTAAACCATTAATTGATAAAAATCCACAAAATAAAAAAAAAACTTTAAATCCAGTAAGTTGTAAAATAGATAGTAAAATTTCATTTGTTAAATATGCAACTGGAATTCCAATTCCAGGAATAAATTTATTTTTTGTAGAAAAACCTACTTTAGAAATATGTCATAGATTATTAAAAATAGGATTATATAATACTGTAACTAAAACTTTTATAGGTAATGCAATTTCAATTGAATGTAATTCAAATAAAGAAAGACCTAATAGATGGGTATTTGAAGAAGATAGAACAAAATTTAACAACAATATTATTATAAGATATAATGATAATGACAGTGATAATATTAATGCAATATTTGAATTTGTATTAGTAATAAAAAATAGTAATGATATAAGTTCTAACGATTCAATTGAAATTTCTTGTGGATGGGCTTATATTTCTTTAAAAGAATTTATGAAGGAGAAGGAACATAAATTAGAAATTAATGGAGGAAATCCTTTAAATCCAGAAAAAATCTCTGTAAATGATATATTAAAAAAAGGAGGAGTTATTACTGGTTTATCTTCTAAACTTTCAGGAGATGATAAATCAGAATTAAAAATAAAAATTAAACCTTTTAAAGAATTAAATTCAGAAGATAGAAAAGTTATTGATTTTTTACCTCAAAATATAGTTTGTCATAGAGCAGGAATACATTTGATTTCTTTATACAGAAAAATTATAGGAGAATATTTTTTAAATAATGAAGGTTATGGAACTAAAATTATAGATACAAATATTAATTTAATTAATTCTTTTGGAAAAATTTGTGATTGTCAAGATTCATTTAAAAAATTTATTGAATTATGGAAAGAATTAATTATTGATGGTGCTACTTCAAGCGAGAGAAAAAATGAAGTTTTTTTAAAAAATAAATTTGTTATGTTTAATAATAGAATTTATGCCGTTTTATTTGCAGAAAAATTCAAATATGATGTCAACGATCCAACAAAAATTACAACAGATTTAAAAGTAATTGAAGATAGAAATAACTTAATTACAAGTGCTTTAAAATATGATAAAAGTGGTAAAATGAATAAAGTAAATTATGAACAAGTTATTAATAATTCTATTTTTAAACCTTTTTCGATGAGTGAAATTTCTAGGAGCCAAATAAATTTCATTGGAAAATATGAAGAAATGACTCCTTATATTGACTTAGGAAGAAAGATTAATAATTAAATAATTTTCAAATATTTAAATATATTAAATTTTATTTTTTATTTTTTTGAAATAAATTAATAATTTTTTTTGATTTACTATGACAAAATTTTTTAAAAATTGTTGTTTTATTATTATTCTTTTTATAATAACTGACCATTATTTTTCCTTCAACCAAAAAAAAAAATATAAAAATTAACTAATTAAAAAAAGCTATCTGAAAAAAAAAATATTAAATAATATCTTATTTTTTTTTTTCTTTTTCCTCTTCATTTTTTGTTTTTAAATAACTAGGATCAAATTCTTTTAAAATAGAATTTTCCCAACTTGAAATAGTTTTACTAACATAATTTTTATCAAAATCCAAAATATCTTTTTTTTCTTTACTTTTCCACAATTTATCCTTACTTAAAACAGTACAATTTAAATTAAGAGTATCATAAAAGTCATTAGCTTTTCTACTATGATTTTTTTTATTATTAATAGTATTAGTACTTCCAGGTATTAAACCACCATCTAAAAAAAAATTTGGTAAATATTCAACTGCATTATAACTTTTATCCCCAGGATTTTTTAAAAGAAAATTATTTCTTTGTTGAAATATATTCCATATTCTCATTTTACCTCCTAATTCTTTTTCGATTAAAGTTTCTTTATCTGTACAATAATTTCCATCTGGTCTAAAAGTTTTTATTTGAAAAGGTGGTTCTGGTATTTTTTCAAAACCAAATTTAGGTGAATAATGTCTTCTTTCATTAGTTGCTTTTATTTCTGGGTAAATTATATTTATTCTCTTTTTTCCTTCTTTTTTTACTATTGGAGGATCTGTTAATGATGGTCTTTGAGGTAATATATTTTTTCCAGGACGATATTTTTCTTCTAAAGAATATTTTTGTTGAATTCTTCTTGGAAAAATTTTATTTGTTGATGTCTCACTAAACAATTCACTTGGAATGTTACGACGATATACTCGAAGACTACTATTCCAATGACTTGATTTTATTCCTGGCCATTCACCATATTTGTATGCTGGAATTGAGTCTATTGTATATGTAGTTTGGTGGAATGGTTTGAAGAACATTTTTTTTGTTTTTTTTATATTTTTTTTAATTTTTTTTTTTGTTTTCTTTATTTTTTTAAAAAATTTTTTAGTCCAAGGTTTTTTTGTATTAATTTGGGAAAAGGTTGTTCTAATATTATTTTTTTTGTTTTTAATTTTTAAATCAAAAATGGCATCAAATGTTAATAAAAGTTATATTATGGAAAATAGGAAGTTAAATTTATTTATAATAATATTATAGATGGTAAATAAATTGATTTAAAAATAAAGCAAGTAAGAAATATTAATGAAAATTCAAGCCTGTATAAATTTTAACTAATGAAATATAGTCTGTAAATAAAAAGATGATTAAATTTAGAGAGTAAATATTTAATAATAAATTATAGAGAATAAATTAAATATTAATGAATTATAGTTGGTTTATGAAACTTTAATTTTTTAGTTTGTAAAAGAAATAATATTAATTTTTAGTATGTATAAATAAATAATAATTATTTAGTATGTAAATAAAATTATTTTTACTCAAAGAAAGTATTTCATTAAAATTAATTTAGATTGTAATAATTTATTAAATTAATATTAGTTGGTAGATATCATTAATTACTTTTTATAGAGAGTAAAAATTTAAATAAAATTAATAGGATGTAATTATTTTTATAATAAATATTGGTTGTAAATATATTTCAATAAAAAATAAAATTTAAGATTGTAAAAAAAATTATAACATGAAAAGAATGTATTTACTATCATTTTATTCTAAGGGAGTAATCTAAATATTTGAAAAAAAGAGAGTATATTCTTTTTTAAAATTTAGGCTGTAAATAAAATAATTTTAAATTAATAGGAAGTAAATAATATTTTTTATAAACAGACAGTAAAAAAAATTTAAATGCCATAAAATATTTAGGAAGTAAAACTATTTTTTAAAAAAAAGGAGGTTAAAAAAATTTTTGATAAATAGGATGTTTTTTTAA
>JAEEGK010007633.1_pt1 | contig 25758 bp, 21 predicted proteins | sample 8958771 | NCBI WGS metagenome assembly JAEEGK01 (sample SAMN16246547, study PRJNA631951) | gut metagenome | biome: gut microbiome; feature: rumen; material: SC-attached | host: Bos | place: Iran: Karaj | collected 2018-10
ATTTTGCGCTCAGAAAGTACCCCGCCGGTTTTGTAACTTTCAAGGTTGGTAATTACGGTGTTGAACTTAATCGTGTCTTTTCCGAACATACCGTTAAGCTTGCGCTCTTCGGTAACAAGAGCAAAACCGTGTTCCATTGCATCCTTGCTGTTAGCAAAGTGAAGCCTTTTTCCTGCGTAAGAAATTGTTCCTGTAGAAATCGTGCGTACTCCAAAAAGAGATTCAAGAAGCTCAGAACGGCCTGCACCAACGAGGCCGTAAAGTCCAAAGATTTCACCCTTTCTGACTTTGAACGAAATATTTTCAAGAACAGGTGCATACTTTGTAGAAAGATTGTTTACTTCAAGACAGAAGTCGCCGGGTGTGTTGTCAACATCAGGGAAGCGCTTGTCGAGGGAACGTCCTACCATTGCGGTAATCAGTTCGCCCATTTCTGTTTCTGTTGAAGTCTTCTGCATAATCATTTTACCGTCACGCAGAACTGCAACCTGATCACAAATCTGGAAAATCTCATCCATCTTGTGAGATATATAGACAAACGAAACTCCTTTTTTCTTTAAGTCACGGACAATCGAAAAGAGTTTCTGAACTTCATTTTCTGTAAGTGAAGAAGTCGGTTCATCAAGTACAATGATTTTTGCATCGTAAGAAACAGCCTTTGCAATTTCTACCATCTGTCTTTGTGAAACCGACATTGTGCGCATGATTGTGCGCGGGTTTACGTTCATGTTAAGTGAAGCAAAAAGATTTATGCTGTCCTTAAGCATTTTTGCTTCATCAATTACACCGAATTTTTTTGGATAGCGTCCAAGAAAAAGATTGTCTGCTACAGAACGGTCAAGACACTGGTTTAATTCCTGATGAACCATAGCAACGCCACTTTCAAGAGCTTCCTTTGGATTCTTAAAATCAATGGGTTTTCCACACAAAAGGAACTGTCCTTCGTCCTTTGCATAAATTCCGAAAAGACACTTCATCATGGTGGATTTACCCGCACCATTTTCACCCATCAAACCGAGTACAGAACCTTCTCCAACTTCAAGATTGATGCCGTCGAGGACTTTGTTTTTGCCGAATGATTTTGACAGGTTTTTAATTTGTAGAACTAACTCGCTCATAGTTCTCCTTATATACGAAAAACAAAATGTTAATTTATGAAAAATGAAAGTTAAAAAAGCCCTGTGGGTCAGACAACTTTTTGTTGTTGACCCCGCAGGGACTTTTTAAAAATTAATCAGCTGTATTTTATGTTCTAGTACTTCAACTTGTCCGTATAGTCACGGCCTGAGTTTGTTTTAACCATGTTGATTGCAAATGCATCATAGTTAGAGAAGTTTGTGAACTTGTCGAGACAGCTTGATTCATTCTGTCCGTCACCCTGAACTACAGTAAGGTTGATTCCAAGGAGCGGAGCGTAGTAGTTTAATGCAGGAACGTAAGATGAAGAAAGGAAGTTGTCAGCAGAGTTGTAAATTGTAAGAAGAACTTTCTTTGCAGGAGCATTTGACTGCTTGATTCCTGCATCGCGTGTTCCAGCTGTGTAGAATTTCCAGTTAGAAGAATTTACACCTGTATTCTGTGCAAGAAGAGCCTTTGTGTCAGCAATGTAATCAATTGCAGCAGAAATCTTGTTTCCGTACTTATCAGGTTCAGAAATACCCTTTGTGATTACGTCGTTGCCTGTAAGACCGTCAAGAAGGTTGCGGAGAACCTGAAGTGTTGCTGTTGCCTGAGCATCTACGTTCTGAGAAACTGTTCCAGTGAGTTTTCCTGCACCGATTGCTTCAATAGCGTCAGCATTTGCATCATAACCAAAAATCGGAACTCCTGCAGGATAGTTGGAAGCCTGAAGACATCCCATAGCCATACCGTCGTTGTTAGAAACTACAAGGTCAATCTGATCGCCGTATTTTGTAGCCCAGCCGCCCATTGCTTCTGTAGCTGCGTTAGCGTTCCATGTTGAACCGTCTGTTCCTGTCATAGCCTTGCCTTCGAGCTCTACTACTTTGTATGTCTTTCCAGCAACTACTACAGAACCTTCCTGCTTAACTGTAGGATCTGTTGAGCCAGCCCATGTTCCAAGAGCCTTGCGGATACCTTCTGTACGAGCTTTAGAGTCGTTGTGACCAACGTCACCGATGCAAAGAACATAACCGATGATTCCATCACCGTTGCGGTCGATAGAAGCTGAAGATGCTGCCAAATAATCTGTGATAAGTTTACCCTGAACTGCACCACCACCAGCTGCATCAAAACCAACATAATATGTGCTTGCATTGAAATTCATAGCCGTCATATCAAGAGCGCCCGTTACAGGGTCAGATGGCTGACGATTGAAGAATACAAGTGGTTTGTCCTTGTTAAGAACTGTTTTTTTTGTCTCTTTTGAACCACCGGCAAAAACCATGCTCATTGCTACTGCAACCAAGAGCATCACCAAAACTATTTTTTTCATTGTTCCTCCTATGTTATCGTGTTCGATAACGCATATTTAATTTATATACCCACTTTGCCGAGTTGTCAAATTCTTTTTTCAAAAATTTGATAAAAATGTTGCGCATTATCGTTGCGCATTATTATTTCTTTGTTTTATATACTTTTCTCAATTTATCGCTATTTTCGCCGCTTTTTTGCGCAACTTTTATGAGAAAAAATTTGCCAAAATCAAAATCATCTGTTATTGTATTATCGTGTACGTACACGTTTTATAAGAGGTTTTTTATGACGCTTGCAGAAATTGCATCATTCGCGAATGTTTCAACAGGTACAGTTGACAGAGTTCTTCACAACAGAAAAGGTGTCTCCGAAAAAACGCGGAAACGCATACAAGAAATTATAGATGAATATGGCTATCAGCCAAACCCGATAGCAAGCCAACTGAAAAACAACAAAACCTTCATAATAGGCGTTTTGCTTCCAGATCTTGATACAGGACTGGATTACTACCGCTCACTTTACACAGGAATGACAAACGCCGTTAACGAGCTCAGCCCGTTCAGAACAGAACTTAAGCTTATGTCGTTCGACAGAACTGTTCCTGGCGATGCCTACAAAAAAGGGCTTGAACTTATAACAGAGCCGCTTGATGCGCTTGTAACAACGCCAGTAGTTCCGCAAGAATTCATGGATTTAATACCGCATCTTCACAATATTCCGTATGTTTTCATCGATACACCAGTCGGAATAACACAGCCATTCCTTTCGATAGCCCAAAACCCGTACAAGGGCGGATATTGCGCAGGACGCATAATGCAGATGCTTCGCGGAAGCGGCAAATTCGCATGTATGAGGATGTTCATGTCCGCCTACAACCTAAGGGAACGTGTACGCGGATTCAAGGACTTTTTCAGCAAAGACCCAAGTTCTTCCGTACTCGACCTTGTTTGTACCGATTTTACGAATGCCGGTCTTTACAAGTTTTTGGATGAACTTTTCTCTAATAACAGTGATATTTGCGGGCTTTTTATACCGCACGCGGAAGTCAGTCTTGCAACATATTACCTTATAGACAAAGGGCTTAAAACGAACGTAACTGTAATAGGATACGACTTGAACGATAAAAACAAAGAAGGGCTCATAGACGGCAGCATTGACTGTATTATCGGTCAAAGGCCGGAGCAGCAAGGGTTCGATGCGGTGAGCAAACTTTACCAGTCGTGCATGTTACACCAGCAGATACAAGACCGGATTGAAGTGCCAATCGACATCTACTTCCGCGAGAATGTGATTTAGGGAGCGACCCTGCGCGAATTACTGTGTGCGCGCGGCTTTTATAAACGCACGAAGATTCTCAAGTTGCTCCAGTACGCGGACCTTCGCAGGACCGCCGGCCGTGAGCCTTGCGCTCACGCATGCCTCCGGCGGGAGTACTGCATAAACATCATCTTCTATAAGCTCAGAAATCTTTCTGTATTCTTCTAGCGGCATTTCTTCGAGCGTGCAACCATGCTCTATGCAGTACCTCACGGCGGAGGCAGAAACACCGTGCGCTGTCCTGAACGGCATTCCTTTCCGCACAAGATAATCTGCAAGGTCTGTTGCATTCGCGTGTCCGCCAAAGCAAGACGCCTTCATGCGCGCGGTGTTCCAGCCGGCGGTCGCTATCATAGACGTGAATATTGAAACACATGACAAAGCAGTGTCATAAGCGTCAAAAAGGCTTCTGCGGTCTTCCTGCAAATCACGGTTGTAGGTGAGCGGCAGCCCTTTCATAACAGTCAGAAGAGCCATCAAATCACCATAAACCCTACCCGTCTTTCCGCGAATAAGTTCCGCAAAGTCAGGGTTTTTCTTTTGCGGCATTATACTTGAGCCCGTTGACCATTTTTCAGAAAGTTCAATGAACTTGAACTCTTCCGTTGACCAAAGAACAACTTCCTCACAAAAGCGGGAAAGATGCATCATAAGAATTGAAAGGGCTGCCGCGGTTTCTATGCAATAATCCCTGTCGGCAACGCTGTCAAGAGAGTTCTCTGTAGGGGCGGAAAAACCAAGCTCCTGCGCCGTCATAGCGCGGTCGAGCGGAAGCCCGCTACCCGCAAGAGCACCAGCTCCGAGCGGACAAGCATTCATGCGTTCTGCCGCGTCGCCAAGCCTTCCGTAATCGCGGCGAAGCATCTGCGCCCACGCCAAAAGGTGATGCGCAAGGGTGACCGGCTGAGCCCTCTGCATGTGAGTGTAGCCGCTCATAAGAGATTCTGTGTGCGACGCGGCTATGCCGGCAAGAACTTCCATAAGGTCAAGAAGCTTTTGCTGAAGTTCAGGGACGGCGTGGCGCAGATAAAGACGCTCATCGAGCGCAATCTGGTCATTCCGGCTTCTTCCTGTATGGACTTTCCGCCCTACATCACCAAGCCTGTCTGTTAAAACACCTTCCACAAACGAATGGATATCCTCTGCGCTCGTATCTATCTGGAGTTTTCCTTCTTTTATTTCATCCGCGATTTTGCCAAGCTCTTCGGCTATTTTAGAAGCTTCCGCCGCCGGAATTATCCCCTGTTTTCCGAGCATATTCACATGGGCACGGCTGCCTCGTATATCATCAGAAGCAAGGCGCATATCCTCGTATATAGACGTCTCAAATGCTACGGCTTCTGCATCAGGACCTTCCTTAAAGCGTCCGTGCCAAAGTGCCGCATGGTTTCCACCATCAATTATTCTGTTATCTTCACTCATATTAAACCACCTAAAATGACGCAAGAACTACTGCGATGTTATCTCTAAGTTACCAAGATGAAGTACGCTGCTGTAATGCTGTGCGAAGCTTAAATCGCGTCCTACAGAAACTGCATACAGGTTCACATACCACGTATTGTTACTCTGATCTCCGCTCTTAGCTTTTGTATCAGAATCATCCGAGCTCGGCTTATAATTGGAATTAAAATTGAAACTCGCATTTCCGCCTGCCGTACTTATTGTATCTATCCTCAAGGGAACTGATATGGGGGCAGAAAGTGTCGGATCATTCGTTTCGTCATAAATTGCAGCCGGATAGGTACCTTCTGAGCAAAGACGAACTCGTATTGTCCGTGATGATGTCACTTTCCTGATTATAGGTGTATCACCTGTAGACGACCTCATTTCCTTGTAACCGAGCTCAGTCATCCGCCTGTAGCCATCCTCTGAATATTCTGTATTCCGGCCGCTTATGCTGCTTATATCGGATTCCATATCACTTCTTGTATCATAGATTCTGTAATAAATTTCCGTTCCTAAAAGCAAAAACTCGCTATTGTTGGTAGAAGAACTATATGGACATATAAAGCTGAAATATTTTTCGGAAATATCGCCTGTATCTGCTGTAGGAATGTGATCAGCCTGCGGGGGCTCTATAACGTAATATACCGGTATGCCGCAAGCGAAAAAAAACAGACAGGCTGCCACTGCAAAAACCGAAAACAACATTCGCTTTTGTACTGATACCTGTCTGTTTCTCATTGTATGTATTAAACGCTAAGCAATTAAAGCCAGCAGCTTTTTACTGGACAAGTCCGTCTGCCTCAAGCGCAATAATACGTGATTTTGCAATCTGCGCCCAAGAAATTCCGCTGAACTCATCATTAAGTTTTGTGTAGTATTCAACTGCCTTATCATAGTTATTGCGCTGATCCTCGATGCGACCGAGTGAATAAAGAGCGCGTGCTTTCATACTGAAATCTTTTCTGTCAAGAGTCTTAAGAAGAAGCTCAACAGCACCGTCAATATCAGTAAGGTTTTCAGCACAGATTGCAGCATTGTACCAGCAAAGAGGAGCTGTATATGCTTTTTCGTTTGCTTCTGCGGCTTTGAGCCATGAAGCTTTTGCAGCAGTATAGTCATTAAGAGCAAATTCAATCTCTGCCTCGAACATATAAGCGCGTGAACCTACAGCGTTCTTTTGGTTCTTCTCTGAAAGGTTCTTAACCTGGATAAGAATTTCCTGAACTTTAGCTTTCTGCTCATCTGTTTCTTCGCTAGGAGAGTTTTCGTTCTTTACTGTTACATACTGATACTGGAGGTCATCGAGTGTATCGAAGCCTGTTTTTTTGTTGTTCAAGTCTACATAATAGACAACTGCAAACACGATGGCGGCAACGATTAAGAGCCCAACAACGCTAAGGAGCACTATACGATATTTCATCAGCCACGCATTGACCTTGCTTGATACTGTTTTTTTCTCTTCTTTTTCCATGATTAAATAATCCTCCTAATTATTAAACAGCTACCTTATTCCGAGCTCGTTCATGAGCCTCGACACATAAGTACGCTGTATTCCAAGAATCTTTCCCGCCTCGGTCTGATTCCAGTTTGTCTCTTCTAGAATCTTAATAACGTATGATTTCTTGAACTTTGTAATCATAGTCTTCAAGGTTCTGTCGCCATCGTCCTGAACAACGGCAATTTCTGTTGATCTGGGTTCATCGCCCGAAACTTTCGAGTTAAGACGAAGATCAGCAGCATGAATATACGGCGGTTTTCCAAGAACACAAGCTCTTTCTACTGTATTTTCAAGCTCACGGATGTTTCCGGGCCAGTAATATGAATACAGAAGGTCTATTGCATCCTGCGAAAAACCAACGAAATTCTTTTTTGTTTCCGCACTAAAACGGTTGCGGAAGAAATTAGCCAAAGGCTCTATATCTTCTTTGCGCTGACGTAGCGGCGGAACAGTTATAGGAAGAACATTGAGTCTGTAGTACAGATCACTTCTGAAAGTCCCTTCCTGTACCATTTTCTCAATATCCCTGTTTGTTGCCGCAACAATACGCACATCAACAGAAATTGTGTGGCTGGATCCAACTTTTTCAAACGCTCTTGACTGAATTACGCGAAGAAGCTTTACCTGCAGGTCAAGCGGAAGCTCGCCAATTTCGTCAAGAAATATCGTTCCGCCGTCAGCAGCCTCGAACCTACCCTTTCTGTTAGAAACGGCATCGGTGAACGCGCCTTTTACATGACCAAAAAGCTCGCTTTCAAGAAGCAGCGGCGAAAGTGCGGCACAGTTCACGCGGATGAACGGCTTTTTTGCACGCTCACTTTTAAGGTGAATCTGCTCCGCGAAAAGCTCCTTACCGACTCCGCTTTCACCAAGAACAAGAACAGAAGAGTTCGTCTTGGCAACCTGTTCCACAACAGAAAGAAGGTCAAGCATCGTGGGGCTTTTTGCAATGAACGAATGAAAATCAGATCCCTGCGTTATCGTGTTTTGCAGAACATTAATTTCGTTTCGTGCCTGCCGGTATGTATCGGCGTTTGAATACGCGATACTTGCCTGAACAGAAAACTGCTCGATTATATCAAGATCCTGCTTTGTAAAATCCTGCGAGTCAGCTTTGTTCAGAAGCTCGATAACGCCTACGCATACATTACGTATACGCATAGGAACGGCTATCATGTTCTTTGTGACATAGCCGGTTTTATCCTGTACGGTCGATGAAAACCGCTCGTCCAAGGCCACATCGTTTATGATAAGGCTCTGGCAGTGTTCATAAACCCATCCGGCAATACTGCCTTTTGTTTTTACAGGAATTGATTTTGCCTCGGCGCCCTTAGGACCGAGCGCGACTTCAAAATGAAGTATATTGTCCGCCTTATTAACAAGCAGAATTGATGATGACTCGCATTTAACAAGACGCATTGCCGATTCAAGTATATAAATCAGCAATGCGTTTACATCAGAATAACTGGAGTTAATAAGGGCGTTGATTTCGATGAGCGTACTTAGTTTTTCTGCATCAAGCGATGTTGTCTTCATTTTACTTACACTCACCGAAACCTAAAATTAGCTGTTCTTTGTCCTGAGCATATCACCAAGTGTGAACGCGTCATCACCGGCATCATTGCTCGTTGACATATACTGAGAGATTTCATCCCTCTGGAGCTTCTTCTTGAACTCTTTGACGGAGAAAGCAGCTTTCTGTCTGTCAGGATTAACATCAACAACGAATACGTTGATTTTGTCACCGACATTGTATTTCTTAACAGCTTCTTCATATGGCTCGTCGCGGTTTTCGCTGAGGTTTGACTTGTTTACAAGACCTTCAATTCCGCAAGGAGCTTTTACGAATACACCATGCTCTGTGATGGAAACGATTTCGCCTTCAAGAGTTGAGCCCGGCTTGTATGTATTTGCGAACTGTGCCCACGGATCTTCTGTAAGCTGTTTTACACCAAGGCGGATGCGGTGATTTTCCGCGTCGCACTCGATAACTACAGTCTCAAGCTGCTGTCCAACTTCAAGCTCGCTTCCCGGATGCTTAACTTTCTTTGTCCAAGAAAGGTCTGCTACGCCAAGGAATCCGTCAATGCCTTCTTCGATTTCAACGAAAGCACCGGCATTAGTAAGCTTAACAACTTTACCGGTGATATGTGTTCCAACAGGATATTTGTCTGCGATTGTATCCCAAGGATTTTCTGTAACCTGCTTAAGACCAAGAGAAACACGACCAGCCTGAATATCATAGCCAAGAACCATGCACTCGACTTCATCGCCAATCTTAACAACATCACTCGGCTTGCTGATTTTCTTTGTCCAAGAGAACTCGCTGATGTGAGCAAGACCCTCGATACCTTCCTCAAGCTCGATGAACGCGCCGAAGTCAGTAAGCTTTGTAACATGACCCTTTACGATGTCATTTACATGATACTTGTCCTCGAAATGAAGCCAAGGATCTTCAGAGAAATGCTTAAGAGAGAGGTTGATTCTCTTTTCTGCCGGATCAAGGCGGATAACCTTAAGCTCGATTTCCTGGCCCTTCTTTACGAAGTCCTTCGGGCGTGTAACATGACCCCAGCTCATATCGTTGATATGAAGAAGTCCGTCGAATCCGCCCAAGTCGATGAACGCGCCGAAGCTTGTGAAGCTCTTAACGGTTCCTTTTACAGTATCACCAATCTTCTTTGTGTTGAAGAAATCATCGCGATTCTTTGTAATTGTCTCTTCCAGATATTTTCTGCGGTTAACTACAACGTTAGCCTTGTTATCAGAATAAAGACGCTCAACGTAGAACTTTGCCTTAAGACCGATAAGCTTCTCTGGTTTTTCAACCTTCTGGCTGTCTGACTGGCTTATAGGCAGGAATGCGTGAATATCGCTTCCCAGAAGAACGTCGAATCCGCCCTTCACAGTTTTTACGATTGTGCCGTCAACAGGAATTTTGTCCTGGAATGCCTGGCGAAGGTTCTTCCAAAGCTGCTTAAGATCAGCTTTCTGCTTTGATACGATAACCTCGCCGTTCTTGTTCTCTTTTGTAATAAGAACGACACTTACAACATCACCGACTTTCGGTAATTCCGAAAACTCCGATGTCGGGATTTTTCCCTCTGACTTGTAGCCAACATCTACAAACACCTGATCCGGTGTAACCTGAATAACAGTACCGTCTACAAGCTGTCCTTCCTCGAGGGACTCAAGACTCTTGAGATACTCTTCCTGTAATTGTGTCTGAATGTTCTCTTTGGAGTTCTGAGACTCATCCGTTACCACTTCCATCTTATCCATAGTAAACCCTTATACGTGAATTTTATTGATTATTATCTCACAAACCTGTTCAATGGTCAAGTGCGATGTGTCTATGTACGTAGCGTCCGGGGCGATTTTGAGCGATCCTTCAGCCTTGTTTTTGTCGATTTCATCGCGCTTTCTGATAGACTCTTTTATCTCTTCAAGCGACAGGTTGCTGACACCCTGCTTAAATCTCCGCTCCGCCTGCACTTCAAGCGTTGCATCAAGATAAAACTTGTGCTCCGCGTTCGGAAAAACTACGGTCGTTATATCCCGGCCTTCACAGACGACGCTTAGCTTTTCTGTTATTTTGCGGAGTTTTTCGTTCACAATATGGCGGAGCGGGACGATTGCTGAAACTTGGGCAGCATGAGCGTCCACCGCGTCTGAATGAAGATATTGCTCCACATCCTCGCCGTTCAGAATGAGGTGGGAGTCAACGTAGTCAAGGTCAAGACCGGACGCGACTTTTACAACTTCATCCTGGTTGTCGTATGATATATTGTTCCTTATAAGATACAGTGTAACAGCCCTGTAAAACGAACCGGAGTTAAGGAACGTAATTCCAAGACGCTCTGCGATTATTTTTGCTACCGTGCTTTTTCCCGTTCCGGCGGGTCCATCAATTGCAACTATCATTTAATACTCCTTTTTAGTGGTTCTTGCGGATGAAGCCTGCGGCACTAGAGGCACGGGCTGTTTGGCCAGAGCGACTACCGCTGCTCTTACTGCCGCCTCTGCTACCAGTTGTACTGGAACCGTCACTGTCGCCGCGTTTATGCCGGCGCGCCTGCTCCAAAAGGCCGCGTACTTCCTGCGGCGTAAGCTCGCGGAACTGCCCCGCCTGAAGCCCGCCGTTTTCAATGGAGCCTATGCGCATACGCGTAAGACGCTTTATCGCCGCATCAAAATACTCGAACACATGGCGGATTTCGCGATTCTTGCCTTCTATGAGCACGACACGTACGCGGCGCGCTCCAAGCTGCTCTGCCGTGACGCACTTATAGAAAACGCCGTCAACCCTTACGCCGCGCATGAACTTTTCTACAAGCCCCGGCGGAACGGGCAAGCTCGTTTCCACTATATACTCTTTTTCTATTTCCGCGGACGGGTGCGAGATCTCAGCTGCAAACTGACCGTCGTTCGTAAAGATTATAAGCCCGGCAGAATACATATCGAGCCGCCCGACGTTGTAAAGACGCTCGCTGTACTTTTCTTTAAGCAAGTCCGCAGCAACAGCACGGCCTTTTTCGTCCGCGAGCGAGCAGACGTAGCCCGCCGGTTTATGAAGCAATACGTAACGCTTTGTTTCTTCCGGGGTGACAGGCTTTCCGTCAACACAAACAGTGTCTCCGGCGGACACTTTGCTGCCGGGCTCTGTTATGCAGACGCCGTTTACCGTAACGCGCCCGTCCGCGATAATCTGTTCGCAGGCGCGCCGGCTCGCGACACCCGCGTGTGCCAAGTATACCTGAAGCCGCATTTTATCTGAATTTTTATCTTGCGAGTTCGAATCGTTCATTCTCTGTTTCATCCAGTTTAGGAAGGTCGGCTATGCTCTGCAGCCTGAAAAACTTAAGGAAATCTTTTGTAGTGCCGTACTGAACTGGCTTTCCGGGCACGTCTTTTTTGCCCACTTCTTTTATAAGGTTGCGCTCTATAAGAAGGCGCACCATATTATCTGCCGAAACGCCGCGTATCGCCTCTATCTCCGCCTTTGTCACAGGCTGCTGGTACGCGATTATAGAAAGCGTTTCCATAGCTGAACGGGAAAGCTTACCCTCATTTTTTTTGCCATATCGCTCTTTAAGGAAGCCCCACAAATCTTTTTTCGGTACTAAAGCCCAGCCACCAAGCATTTGAGCAAGCTCAAAACCGCATCCTTCGCTTTTGTATCGTTCTTTAAGATTCTCAATGGCTATCTCGACAACATCCTTTGAAAGCTTTGTAATTTCCACAAGCGCATCAACGCTCAAAGGCTCGCTTTCAAGGAACAGAACCGCCTCTACAAGCGCTGTTTCCTTTTCCAAAACACACCCCATTTATGCCGCCACGTATGGTCTAATCTTGATATCTCCGAACATTCTGTTCTGATAAATACACGCCATTTTAAACTTAACAGCTTCAAGTATAGCCATAAAAGCGCAAACTATATCCATAAGATTATCTTTTCGCACGATTAGGTCAGTGAAATAGCACTCGCCTTTGTTCTCAAGGAATTCGTTCATAAGCGTGATTTTCTCGCTGACCGAAATTTCCTCGTACATCGAAAGAATCTGCTCCTGCGAATAAGCTGAGATAAGCTTGGAGAACGTTTTCATAAGGCTCCACGTATCGACCTGTTCCCAAAGCTCCTCTTCTTCAAAAGGCAGAACGCGCTGAATCTTCTTCCGTTCAACCGACCATTCGTTATCATCCTCTCGTTCTTCCATAAGAACCGAGAGCTTCTTATATTTCTGATATTCGATAAGTTTGTCAACAAGCTCCTGACGCGGATCGTCCAATTCTTCATCGTCGAACACGCTTTCAACCGGAAGAAGCATCCTTGATTTGATATAGAGCAAGTCCGCCGCCATCGAGTAGAACTCGGTAAGACTGTCCAAATCGGTCGTCACCGCGTAATCAAGATACTCCAAGAATTGTTCAGTAACTTCCGCAATCGGAATGTCGTAGATGTTTATCTCATTTTTTTTGATTAAGAACAGAAGAAGGTCAAGGGGACCCTCAAATTCACCAAGACGAAACTTTTTGTTTCCACTTTCATCTGTCTTTACCGTAGATTCTGCCATAATACCTGACCCCCTGATCGGGAAGATTCGCCTGAGCTTCCATAAAAGCCGCCGCATCCGGGGCAGCCGCAAGAAAGGCATTACATTCCCTCTCTGTTTTATCGGCAGGTTTGCCCAGAATCTCCAGTAACGGAACGAGCACGAACGAGCGTTCCATAAGACGTGGATGCGGAATTACAAGGTCAGATTCGGTTACTGTGCTGTTTCCGAACAGCTCTATGTCGATGTCGAGCGAGCGCGGACCGTTCCGTATTTCCCGGCTGCGGTCTCTGCCAAGCTCAGCCTCAATCGTCTGAGTAGCGGAAAGGAGCTCGCGCGCGGTACCGTCCCAAAGCCCGCCGACGACCATGTTGTAAAAGTCACATTGGTCTTCAACGTACATAGGGCGCGTTATATATACAGACGAAAAAACTGCCTGTTTTAAAAGCTTATCAAGCTTTTCGCAGGCAGCTTTCAGTATTTCTGCGGGGGACATAACACAGCCCCCGCTTTCTAACTGACGGTTCGAGCCCAAGCCCAGAACTACGGCATTCATCGCTAGAATAAGTTCTCCGCTTGTGTCGCGCCCGCGCCGCTTACAGTTCCGGCGCGCGCACCACCAGCTGCCCCAGCACTTGCGCCGGCTCCGGCACCCGCTTTTTTTGCGGCGGCCTTTTTATCTTTATCATCAGCTTCTTTAAGAACCTGACCGGGGAACATCTTCTCACGAAGCTTTCTTTCAAGCTCCGCCGTGTATTCCTTATTCTGCTCAAGGAATGCGATAGCGTTCTCGCGTCCCTGCCCTATCTTGTCCTCGCCGGCTGTAAACCACGCGCCGCGTTTGTCGATGAAGCCATGCTTTACCGCCGCATCGAGCAAACTGGCTATGGCAGAAATACCTTTGCCGAACATTATATCAAGCTCTACCTTGCGGAAAGGCGGAGCGACCTTGTTTTTAACGATTTTTACGCGGACGCGGTTACCGACAGCATCCTCACCGCCTTTCGCGTCAATTGACTCGATGCGGCGGACTTCCATACGCACTGATGAATAGAACTTAAGCGCGTTACCGCCTGTCGTTGTCTCCGGATTGCCGAACATAACGCCGATTTTCATACGAATCTGGTTGATGAAAACAAGCAGACACTTTGATTTGCCGATTATTGCGGTGAGCTTACGCAAAGCCTGGCTCATAAGACGAGCCTGCAAGCCCATGTGGGAGTCGCCCATATCGCCTTCAATTTCTGCCTGCGGAGTAAGGGCTGCAACGGAGTCAACGACGATAATGTCTACCGCACCGGAGCGCACAAGATTCTCTGCAATCGCAAGAGCCTGTTCGCCTGTATCCGGCTGAGAAACCCACAGTTCGTCAATGTTTACGCCGAGATTCTTTGCATAAACCGGGTCAAGTGCATGCTCAGCATCGATAAAAGCTGCAATACCGCCCTGCTTCTGAGATTCCGCGATTGCGTGAAGAGCGAGCGTCGTTTTACCGGATGATTCCGGACCATAAACTTCAATGATTCTTCCTTTCGGATAACCGCCGATACCAAGAGCTTCGTCAAGAAGGATAGAGCCGGACGGAATAACTTCCATTCCGCTTGCATCAGCATGCGTTCCAAGCTTCATTATGGATCCCTTGCCGAAATCCTTTTCAATCTGAAGCCTTGCCGCCTCCAAAGCTTTAAGTTTCTCAGACATTTCTGCCTGCTCTTCAAGTTCGTTTGTCACTTTTGCCACCTTTTTTTCCTCCCACAAATATTATTAGGCAGCGCCGCTTCTTTTTTTTATCTTTTATGGTGATTTCTCAAAAAAAACGATGCTTTTTCGCAGTATTGCTACTACACATATATACAGTGTATAAGATGATTTTAATGCTGTCAACTATAGTGGCTGGTGCAATGCGCGTCCGCGGAGAATCAGTTCGCCGTCTTCGCTGACGGTTATTCTGGCAAGGACTTCTATTGGTTTTTCGTTGTTAATCACGACGGGCTGCTCAAAAACGAGCGTTACAGTTCCGTCTATGCGGTCAAGGTTTTCGTATCCCACAAGGAAATCGCATTTGTAGAGGGTGTCGCTTTCCACGACGTTCGAAACACGGCCAGACCACACAACCCAGCAGTTCTGGTACAGATATATATCCGTCAGAATCTGTTTTATAGGATAATTGTCAGTGATTGTGTCGAAACGCGGCTCTTCAAGATGTGCCGCAAGCGTATTGGCATTTACTTTTATTAAATCACCGGCATTTGAAAGCAAAAGCTTATTTATGCAACGCCGGGCTTCATTGTCACGGTTTTGCTGGAAGAAACGCAAAGCGTCTTTATAGCAACTGTTAACTTCTGTCGTTGTAAGGATATACTTGTATTCACCGCTACTCAAATCAGTAACGACAAGCTGCGCCGCGTCTTCTTTTGTAAGTTCCAAAGCAGAAAGATCCGCTCTTGCGCCGTTAAGCCCAAGAAGCGTCTTGTAGTTCATCGCGAAATAAACACAGCCGACGCACAGAAGAAGAATAAACACACAAGAAGGTATAACAGCGGGATGAAGTCCTCTTTTTGGGTAGAACTTTTTTATCGTGCCGCTCCGTATCTTATCTTCCATTTTTTCAGGGTCAGAATTCCGCCTGATAAACTCAAGAGCTTCGTTCGCTAAATCGTCACCGGGCATTACATCAAGGACATGAAGATAAATTTCTAATGCGCGCTTAACGTTTCCAAGCCGCAAATACATCGCACCCTGCGCCTTAAGGATGTCCGGGTTTTCGCTTCGTATACGGCGCGCCGTCTTATAATACGCTTCCGCGCCGCCAATATCCTCTACATAAAGGCAAGCTGTTCCTAGCAAAAAGAAAAAGTCAAAAGATTCCCTGTACTCCAGAACAAGTGGTTCCAAAAGAGAAATAATCTTGGGGTATTTTCCGGCAGCCAACCACTTTCTGGCTTTCTGAAGCGGGGATTTTGACGTCATTACTCTACGCTTTCTCCCAGTTTGATTAATATTGCATCAAGCTCAGCGTTAAGTTTTTGTATTTCATCATAATACGATGTTGTTTCTTCCATTCCTTCAAGTTCCTGAATGCGCTCGAAAAGTCGTGCGATATATTCCGGATCAAGCTGCTCTTCAGAAAGCTCGCCTACGGTGAACGTCGTTCCGTGTGAGTCTACGTAAACAGGCTCGGAAAACTGGTTCATGCTCGCAAGCTCTTCGGAAAGGTTGGCGCACACCGTCTTTACATCCGGCGGCGTAAGCGATGCCGTAGCCGTTGTTATATAGAAAGTGAAGGCGCTTTTTGCGTGTGCTTTAAGCTGAACATCGCGCCAGTAAATACCGAGCGCGGAGTTTCCAGAAACTCTTATAGAGTCGAAAAGTCTGCCGTCCGTAACGACAGGAATCCAGTCGGCGGAAAGAAGCAGATCGCGGTTTGCAACGGCTACGAACTGCGGAGAAGAGATATCGCCGCCGTCCAGCAAGAACTGGATGGACTCAATTCCGTCTGTAGAGCGGATCCATTTGTCGTCCATCATAGACTGGAACATAAGCTCTGTGTTAAGAGAACTTCTTGTATATGTTACGAAATGGTTGCCGCTATACTCACCGAGCGTTGTATCGAACACGCCCTTGACCGCGAACGTATTCGAGTATTTATCAAGATTCTCAACGGAAATATCGACTCTTATACAGTCCGCAGCTTCCGGTATAACAGCAGATAAAATCGTGTATTTTACAACGACAATCGCTGTGTTTCTGACTGTGTACGTTACTTCAGCACCATTTGGGGTTTCTTTTACATCGATAGAGATACCCCCGCTTCTTGTAAGCTTTCTTCCGATTTTACCGTACTTAAGGTAAAATCCAGAAGAACAAGCTTCGTTCGCGGTCGAAAAGAGCGGTACGTATTCCTCTACTTCGGAGCTGTTCTGGTACAGCGCCATTGCGCCTGAATAGTCGTATATAACAAGCCTGAGCGGCGCCTTTTCTATGACGATGTTCTCTGCGGCAACCGTCACAAAAGCGGCGGAGAACGCAAGAATCATAAATATTCTTTTAAGACCTGAAAGTTTCATATACATACTCTCCTATTTTCCTGAACCGCTTGAACCACGGGCATTAAGTATATCCTGAAGACGCTGCGCCTTTTCTTTTAGCTTCTTAAGCTCCTCGTCTTCCTGAGGCACTTGCTCTGGCTGAGCCGGTTCCGGCTGCTGTACGCCAGGCTCTGGTTCCTGCTGAGCTACGGGAGCAGGCTGCTGTACGACAGGTTCTGGCTGTTGTACTGCAGGCGTTGGCTCCTGCACAGCTGGAGTCGGCTGTGTTGTCTGCGCCGGTTCTGGCTGCGTCTGGGCTGGTTCCTGTACGGCAGGCGTCTGCTGCTGCGGTTGCGTCTGCTGTGGCTGTGTCTGCGTAGCAGGCTCCGACGGCAGATTCTGGTATATTATAAGCGGACGTGTCTCCGCGGCTTTTATAGCGGCATCGGCGGCGGCGTTCGCGGCTGCTGCCTGTGCGTTTGCGGCGGCAGCTTCTGCGTTAGCCTGGGCTGTAGCAGCATTTGCTGCCTGAACTTGTGCCTGTGCCTGCTCTGCGGCAAGCGCAGATTGCTCTGCCGCCCTTGCGGACTCCTCTGCAACTGTCTGCAATTGCTCATACTGCGCCGTCATATCAAGAATACGCGATGAAAGCTGCGCATTTTTCTTTTTTTCGTCGTCAAGCTGTGTTTCCAGTTCTTCTACGCGCGAGCTGAGCTCTCTTATGCTTTTCCGGAGCGTTACAGCTTCTTCTGACTGGTACTGTTTTATAAGCTTTTCATAATCTTCTTTTGCGGCAAGGTACTCCTCACCTGTAACGCGGAGCAGGTACAAAAGCTTTTCCTCACGCTCGCGCTGTCCAAGAAGGTCAAGCCGGAACGCCGCCTCCACCACTTTTGGCGAAGACGGATAATCAGTTACAATCCGCTCGAATATAGGAGCAGCCTGCTCATAGTTGTATGTCTGGTAAAGCGATTCTGCCATCCAGAAAAGAGCCGACGCCATCAAAGAACTGTCGCTGTACTTAACGCAGAACGCACCGAAAGAATCTATCGCTTTTTGGTACTCGCCCGTATTAAACCAGGCGCGTGCCATCTGATACTCAACATTAGCCATATAGGAGCTTGTGGGGAATGTCTTCATGAAATATGCGCCGTCCGTTTCGACAGACTCGTAATCACCGGCAAAAATCTCCGACATGATAAGCACATACCATGTTTCCGCATTAAGGTTCTCCGGAAGAGTTGAAGCTTTTCTCAAAAAGAACAGCGCGGTTGACCAGTCCTGCTGACGGTACGCCTCCAGCCCCTGCACAAGAAGATTATTGTCCGCGTGAAGCTTCAGCGGAGACAGGAGCAGAACGAAAAGCAGCACAACAGTAACAAAAGTTTTATTCCTCATAACTTCCTCTCAGATTTTCACCACCGCAATGCAATGCATTAGGTTTTTGGAAACAAGCTTCAACCAGTTACAGACTTTTGAAACTTGTTCCATCCAGTTTGCCGGAAAAGAATGCGCTACCGGAAACAAGGATGTCGGCCCCTGCAGATACAGCGTCTTTTGCCGTATGCTCGTTTATGCCGCCGTCCACGGAGATAAGGAACTTATAGTTCTCTTTTCTCCTGATCTCATCCAGCTCACTAACTTTCTTCAAGCACTCAGGAATGAGCAGCTGTCCGCCGAACCCAGGATTCACCGTCATAACAAGCACGACATCAACAGAAGGAAGCAGTTCTTTCAGAACGCTTACGGGAGTAGACGGAACAATACTGATTCCGGCTTTTTTCCCGGCAGCATGAATCTGCTGCACCAGCCTGTGATGGTGAACGCTCGCCTCATAATGAAACGTGACGATATCCGCACCGGCTTTAATAAAGGAATCTATTTGAGATTCCGGGTGCTGTACCATCAGATGAACATCAAAAGGCAGGGCGGAATGACGGCGTAGACACGCGACGACAGGTTGCCCTATTGTTATATTCGGCACAAAACTTCCATCCATTACATCAATATGCACTAAATTTCCGCCGCGACGCTCAATTTGTGCGACAGCGGCTCCCAGCTCGGAAAAATCCGAAGAAAGCAGGGATGGCGCAAGCATAGTTTTTTCCATGATATAATAGTAACAAAGGCGGTTAGTTGTGTCCAGTTATTTTTACGAAGAGATATGGAAATCCCCCTATTCCAGCCCTCATGTAGCAAACAAACCTCAGCCAGTTCGTCGCAAATAACTGATTTTTCTAGTAATTTCTGAGAAAAATCTAGAAAATTTAAAAAAATTTTAAAAATCAGGGTAACGGGTACTTGACACGTTATATAAAAACATAATATAAACACTCCCCCCTTTTCAGTTATTTTTTGATTTTTTATTGACTAAAAACCTCAAATCTGCAATAATGAAAATAAGCGATATGAACATGCAGTCTGATTCTGGATTACTCCAGGCAAGAGAGCTTCTTAAAAAAGGAGACGCGTTCTCCGCCAAGCAGAAGCTGGAGGAAGCTCTTTCCGGCGACCTTGAGAACAGTGATATAATCTACACTCTTCGGTGTGCCAACTACTGGGCAGAAAGGCTTGCAAACATTGTGTCACTTCCCACTCCGTTCGAACGGGGCGAAGCTCTTGTAGAACAGTGGAAGCATTTCTCCAGTTTTATAGGAACGGGCTGCGAGCAAAGCCTGTACGCCGTAAGATGCGGCATTTTCAACCTTGCTCTGGAGAATTATAGTGCGTTGCTCAACGACAGCAGTTCAGTCCAGTACGCAGAGATTCTTCGTAAGACAGGTCTTTGCCACAAAAAGCTGGGCGACTACGACACCGCATTGAAGTTTCTTAACGATGCCAATGCCCGTGTACCGCAATCAGCGTCAATTATAGCGGAGATGGCGGACTGCTATGCACTTTGCGGAGAGGAAAAAATCTCTAAGCTTCTGTTCAGGGAAGCATTCTTTATAGATGCACAAAAAGTGGATATCTCCTTCCTGGAATCCGAGCTGGTTACGCAGCTTATAGCACAGGTAGAGGCTGCCGGATATTCGGGAAACGTGCTCAAGGAATGGATACCTGTTTACGGAGTGCTTTATGGAGTTTTTAATATAAAGAGAGAGCTCAGGGTTTTAGAAGCCTGCAAGCTAAAGCAGAACGTTTTTTCACTGGAAAACGAACTTAAGGAAGCGGGTTGCGAGCCTTCATTGCTCATACCCCGGCTTATCAACCATTATTTCTGGCTCGTTGATTATTACGTCAATACAAATGATGACAGAATGCGTATCAACGAAATCTTATTGAAAATCAAATTACTGGATCCTTCCGTACACGAAAAATACATAGTATAGGATCCCGGGAAAAGTAGGAGTAATTCTTATGTCTGAAGAATTGGTAAAATCGGTTCAGGATATGCTGAACGAGGAAAAGTGGACCCGTGCGGCAATAAGCAACTATTCAAAAAACCATTTTATCGAACTTGCGAACATCGTAACCGATGCGCAGAAAAACAACTGTATTGACGAAATCAAGGCTATTTGTGATGAGCACCTTGCTCACACACGCAACAGTATTATAGCCCTGTATCTTTCAGGTATGCTCGGCCTTAAGAAAAGAACGCTGGACAACTCCGCGCTCGTGACGCTCATAAACATCTTCATCGACAACAAGAAGATGAACATCGTCACATATCTTTGTGAAAGCATTCTTGCCGAGGATGAAAGCAACAAATTCGCGCTTCACACGCTCGCCGACTGCTACAGAGACGAAGGCAACGAGAAAGTTTGGGACATCTACGAGACAATCGTTAGGCTTGACTACGAAGAGGCTGATATAGCAAAGCTCCTTGCAGAGAAAGCAGAAGCCGACGGAAACATGGAAGATGCCGTAGATTACTACAAAAAGGCCCTTACACGCTACGTAAACAAGAAGCAAGTCAACCAGGTTAAAGAGATGTGGTCAAAGCTCGTATCGCTCATTCCGGACGAAATTGACTATTTCTACATGGTACAAAGAAAGGTTGCCAAGAACATAAGCGACGAGAAGAGCTCAAGCATGATGCAGGAGCTTTACAACTATTACAAAGACAACAAGAAATGGGATACAGCTATCGACATTCTTAAGCTTATTCTTAGCATAGACGAAAAAGATTCTTGGGCACGCAAAGAAATAACGGACTGCTTCCGCGGAAAATACGCCGGACACAGCCAGCTCGACGACTACATCAAGGTTTCAAACCTTACACAGGGCTGGCGCAACGTATTCGAGGCAATTGCAGACTTTGAAAAACACATCGCGTTCGACGCAAAGAACTTCGTATTCCACCGCTCATGGGGCGTTGGTGTAATCCGCAAGGTTGAAGGCGAGAAAATAACGATTAACTTCGGAAAGAAAAACGGCGTTCATGACATGACGCTCAAAATGGCAGTCAACGCGCTCCAGCCGCTCGCAAAAGACCATATCTGGGTTCTTAAAGCAACAAAGAACAAGGACGAGCTTGTTAAAATGGTAAAAGATGACAAGCTCGGCACACTGAAATGTATTATCAAGAGTTTCGACAACTGCTGCGACTTCAAACGCATAAAGGCAGAGCTCGTTCCGGCTATTCTTTCTCCATCAGAATGGACAGGCTGGAGCACATCCGCAAGGAAGCTTCTTGACAGCGACTCAACGTTCGGAGTTTCACCGGACGATATTTCCATGTACACAGTCCGTGACCGCGCCATCTCACAAGAAGAAAAGCTTTCAAACGAGTTCAAGGCACAGAAGAATTTCTTCTCTAAGATTGACATTCTGATGAAATTCGCAGAGACAGACACAGAATCAGACTTGTTCGCAGATATGTTCGCATACTTCACGAACTATCTAAAATCTACAAGCAGCGTCACAGAGCAGACACTCGCATCGTATCTTGTCGTACGCCGCATTGTTCAGCAGTATCCGCACCTTAACCCTGGAATTGACCTGAACATCTTCGCGCAGATGTACGGCGACATCGACAATCCGAGCGAAATATACCTTGAACTGAAAGATACAAAGAATACATCGCTCCGCAAGGATTTCCTCTCTTGCATAAAGATGCTTCCAGACTGGGCTGACATCTATATACAGCTGTTCCCGACCGTTCTTCAGCAGGATATGCTTACAACTTTGATTTCATCCGGCAACGTCGACAAAGTAAAGAAGCTCGCCATCAATGCGTTCGACAAATACCGTGACTACCGCGAGGCTGCCGTTTACTTCTTCAAAGAGTGCCGTGACGAAGACTGGTTCAAAGAAACGGGAATCTCTTTTGAAAAACAGATGATTGTCCTTATTCACATTATGGATCTTTCATACCGTGAAATTGCAAACCACTGTGACACAACGGAAAACCGCAAGATTATCCGCCAGATTCAGGTTCTGCTCTTCAAAGACGACACACTCCTTAAGTACATACTGGAGCACAACGAGGACACAATCACAAAGCTTTACACGCTTGTTGACGACATCCACGACCTTGATCCTACTATCAAGATGAATATGCGTAACAGAATTCTTGAAAAACACCCTGACTTCAAGTTCCACGGAACGGAAGAAAAGGCTGTTACACCGAAGGGACTTATCGTTACTTCGAAGATGTACGACATCAAGAAAGCGCAGCTTGATCAGATTCTTAAGGTTGAGATTCCGCAGAACTCGAAGGAAATTGGAGACGCTCTTGCACTTGGTGACCTTCGTGAAAACGCAGAATACAAGGCTGCAAAAGAAAAGCAGCATCAGCTTAACGTTACAGCCGCCCGTCTTACTGACGAAATTGGTAGAGCACAGATTTTCGACCCGACAACAGTTACAACAGCTCGTGTTTCTTTTGGAACAACTGTTACAATGCTCAACCTTATCGACAACAAGACAGAGGAATATACAATTCTTGGTCCTTGGGAATCAGACCCGGACAACAACATCATCTCGTACATGTCACCGCTCGGAAACGCTATTCTTAACAGCAAGACGGGCGACAAACTCGACTTCGAAATTAACGAGATTAAACGTTCCTACGAGGTTAAAGCTATCAACATAGCGAAATAAACATCTTGTGGGAGAAGACAAAAAACTTTGGTTGCAAAACACCGCAGCCAAAGTTTTTTTGTTTTAAACACGGCGCAGGCGGACATTTAAACACCGCGCAGGCGGATGTAGTTTGCGTATTTAGGGTATTTTTATGCATAGACAGCTGCGTAGCCGGAGTTTTGAAACGGAAAACATCTGCAACCACGAAGTGGTGAAGCCGTTTTCCGGGGCAAAATCCGGCGGGAGCAGCTGTATAAGTAAAAACAACCTAATTACTCTTCTTTGTCCGCCTGCTCCAGTATTAGCGACGCTTTCCTCTTCAGCCCCGAGTTTTTGTTCTCTAAAAAGCTTTCCATTACAGGCCTTAGTGCCGGATACTTGTTCTTAGCCCAAATATCCATGCCTATACCGTTTGTTGACGCGTCTTTGTTTGCAAGGAACTTTCCGCAAATATCTTCATAAAGAATATTTTCATGCAGCGCGATTTCTTTTCCGATCGCATACCGCAATGCCGTTTTCTTCGTATCTTCAAGCGTTTTTTCCGTCACTTGAAGCACAGCCTGAATAGAGTCTATATCGTTCGTATTAAGGATAACCACGGCCGCTTTTGCACGCGTCGTGTCATTCTTCTTTTCATTAGTCACGATTGAAACAAGGAACTCCATCCCCTCTTTTGTACAGATTGCGCCGATTGCCTGATAGCACGCATACACAACAGCTGACTCAGAATCGTTTTTAGCGCGATACAAAAGGTTCGGCATTGCTTTTTCAAACTTATTCGTTTCTGCAAAAGTACATGCTTCAAGCCTTACTTTGTAGTAATTGTCGCGGAAAGCTTCAAGAATAACGGCTTCCGCATCCTCGTTGCCCGGAAAATACGAAAGACCTTTCATCACGTAAGTGCGAAGGTTCGAGTCATTGCTCTCAAAAAGATTCACGAGCACAGGAACAGAATCCTCAACTTCCATCGCGCCCAAAGCCTCAGCCGCATACATGCGCACATACGAGTTTTCGTCCTCGTTCTCGGCAATTTCCACAAGCTTATCCCACGTTTCAACAGCTTTTATCTTGCCAAGCGACTTCATAAGTGTCTGCCGCCGTCCGAGCGGCAAGTCTTTGTCAAGAAGCCCTGCAAGGAACACAGCCTCGTCGGAACCGCCGACGTCGCCTATTGCAGAAAGACATGCATCAAAATAATCTTCGTTTTCGGTTTCAAGAAGAACTGCCATATCCGCGGCGGTTTCCGTAAAACCACAGGCGGCGGCATATTTTATAACGAGGACGGCGGTCGAAACTTTAAGATCATACGGATCGGCTATTATATCGATTGCATAATCCTTTAGGGATTCGTTTTTCATAATCGTGAAAAACGAAAGTATCTTCTCACGGATAGTGACGTTCTTTGTCTTATAGAAAATCTTTGTAAGCTCGTCGGAAAGGGAGTCATCCTTTTCTTTTTGAAGCGTAGAAATAAGGTCGCTTATTTCCGATTCCAAGCCGTATTCAAGTATATCAAGGCGCTTTTGCAATTCGGACTCTTCATCGTCTTCTTCCGCATAGACTGGGAAAATCGACAACGACATCATAATAAACAAAAGCATCAAGATTTTAGAAAACATCTGTGAACGGGATTTGACCATATAATCACCTCACTATTTTATCGGCTTTCTGCGCGGTTGGGTCAAGCTTTGTTTTCCCCACCTGAATACCGTGCCATAAAGGAATTCTTAAACTCAACGAATCTGTCTTCGTTTATCGCTTTCCTAATATCCTTCACCAGAGAATGGAGAAAATAGAGATTGTGATACGATGCGAGCATCGCACTTAGGATTTCATCGTTCTTGTAAAGATGACGTAAGTATGCGCGCGAGTATTCACGGCAAACTTTACAGCCGCATTCGCTGTCTATCGGCGAAAAGTCTTCCTTATAGCATTCTTTCTTTATGGAAAGCGGGCCGTCGTGCGTAAAATACGAGCCGTTGCGGGCGTTTCGTGTCGGAAGAACGCAGTCAAACATGTCTATTCCAGCTGATACGGACTCCAGGATAAAGTCGGGCGTACCTATTCCCATAACATAAAGCGGCTTGTTTTTTGGCAAAAGCGGAGCCGTGTATTCCAGGAATTCGCAGTATGTTTCAAAGTCTTCGCCGACCGAAAGCCCGCCGATAGCGATACCAGGCGTGTCAAGAGAAGCCACAAATTCCGCGCTTTTCTGGCGTAAATCTTTGTAAAAGTTTCCCTGAACAATCGGGAAAAGCATACCTTTGTACCCTTCATCACGCTTTTTAAGCCACTCCGCTTTTGCGCGCAGCGCCCATTTAGACGTTATGTCGAGCGCGTGTGCAGCCTGCTTGTACTCGGTTCCAAAGCCGGTGCATACATCGAGCTGCATCTGTATGTCACTGTTGAACATAGCCTGCGTAGTAACGACAGATTCCGGCGTAAAAAGGTGACGAGAGCCGTCTATATGGCTTTGGAACTTAACGCCCTCTTCCGTTATTTTGCGGAGCTGCGCGAGCGAGAACACCTGAAATCCGCCTGAATCCGTCAGGAAGTTGCGCTTCCAGCCAGAAAAGCCGTGCAGACCGCCCGCTTTTTGCATAAGCTCCGGTCCCGGCCGCAGATACAGATGGTACGTGTTAGCAAGAATTATCTCAAAGCCGATTTCTTCCAAAGAGTCTTTGGAGACGGCTTTTACAGTCGCGTTTGTGCCGACCGGCATAAAAACCGGGGTCTGCACGGCGCCGTGCGGAAGTTCCAAAACTCCTGTGCGCGCGGCGGAATAAGCGTCTTTATGATGAACGGTAAAAATCTCTTCCATATTTAATCCCTAGTTAGTATCAATAGGCTGGAGCCGTTTTCCGGAGCAAAATTCGGCGAGAGCAGCCAATTACAAAAAAAGCACCGAAACTCAACATCGATCCCATCTGAACAACAAATTCATCCTCTT
>JAEEGK010007635.1_pt1 | contig 25753 bp, 20 predicted proteins | sample 8958771 | NCBI WGS metagenome assembly JAEEGK01 (sample SAMN16246547, study PRJNA631951) | gut metagenome | biome: gut microbiome; feature: rumen; material: SC-attached | host: Bos | place: Iran: Karaj | collected 2018-10
GAGAAAAAATCATTAAAGTCAATCTTGAGAACCAGATGAAGTCGGCTTACATCGACTATTCGATGTCCGTCATCATCTCGCGCGCCCTGCCCGACGTGCGCGACGGCTTGAAACCTGTCCATCGCCGTGTGTTGTATGGCATGAAGGAACTGGGCGTCACCTCTCGCAGCGGCTATAAGAAATCGGCCCGTATCGTTGGTGAAGTGCTAGGTAAGTACCACCCGCATGGCGACTCGTCGGTCTACGACGCCATGGTGCGTATGGCCCAGGCTTGGTCTCTGCGCTATCCCTTGGTTGACGGCCAAGGCAACTTCGGTTCGGTCGACGGCGACAGCCCCGCCGCCATGCGTTACACCGAGGCACGCCTTCAGAAGATTGCTGAAGAAATGCTCGACGACCTTGACAAGGACACCGTCGACTTCCAGAATAACTTCGACGACTCGTTGCAAGAGCCTACCGTGCTGCCAACCCAGATTCCTACCTTATTAGTAAATGGTACCAATGGTATCGCCGTGGGTATGGCCACTAACATGGCTCCCCATAACCTCAGCGAATGCGTCGACGGCATTATTGCCTATATCGACAACCGTGAAATCACCACGCAAGAGCTGATGCAATACATCAAAGCCCCTGATTTCCCGACTGCTGGCGTCATCTATGGTTACGAAGGTGTGCGCGAGGCGTTTGAGACGGGTAGGGGACGCATCGTCCTCCGTGGCGAGACCCACTTTGAGGAGCATAACGGCCATGAGCGCATCATCGCCACCTCCATACCTTATCAGGTCAACAAGGCCGAGATGATCAAGAAGACCGCCGACCTCGTCAATGAGAAGAAGCTGGAAGGTCTGGCCGACATCCGCGATGAGAGTGACCGCAAGGGCATCCGTGTGGTGTATGAACTGAAACGTGACGCCAACCCCGACGTGGTGCTGAACAAACTGTTTATGATGACCCCGTTGCAGAGCTCGTTCAATGTGAACAACGTGGCTTTGGTCAACGGTCGTCCCTATACCTTGACCCTCAAGCAACTGATTGAGCATTTTGTGGCTCACCGTCATGAAATCATCCTGCGCCGCACCCGCTTCGAGCTGAAGAAAGCCGAGGACCGCGCCCATATCTTGGAAGGTCTGGCCCGCGCCATCGACATCGTTGACGAAATCATCGCCACCATCCGCGCCTGTAAGGGCGGCACACCTGAAGCCAAACAAGCCATTATGGACAAGTTCGGCTTCGACGACCCGCAAGCCAGCGCCATCGTGGCCTACCGCCTCGGTCAGTTGGCCGGTCTCGAAATCAAGAAGATCTTGGACGAGTTGGACGAAATCCACGAACGCATTAAGCATTTCCACGAAATTCTACAAAATGAGGAATTGCAGTTCCAGATTATCAAGGACGAACTGACCGTCATCAAAGAAAAATATGGCGATGCCCGCCGCACGAGTATTGTGCCTGCCGCCGGTGAGTTCCGAATGGAAGACATCATCGCCGACGATGCCGTGGTCATTACCATATCGCATCTCGGTTACATCAAGCGCACCCCGCTAACCGAATACCGCGTGCAGAGCCGTGGCGGCAAGGGCTCGAAAGGCTCTGCCACCCGCGACACCGACTTCATTGAGCACATCTTCACGGCCACCAACCACAATCATCTGCTCTTTTTTACCGAGCAGGGTAAGTGCTACAAACTCAGAGCTTTCGAGATTCCTGAAGAGGGCAAGAACAGCAAAGGCCGCGCTATCCAGAACCTGTTGCCACTCGATAAGGACAATAAGGTGATGGCCTACCTCAATGTGAAGAGCATGAGCGATGAGGACTACCTTGAAAACAACTACATCATCCTTTGCACCAAGAAAGGTATCATCAAGAAGACCAACTTGGCCGCCTATAAGAACATCCGCCAAAATGGCATTATTGCCGTCAACATCCGCGAGGACGACCAACTGCTTGAGGCTTGCCTCACCAGTGGCAACGACGAGGTGCTGATGGCTGTGCGTTCGGGCAAGGCTGTCCGATTCAACGAGCAGACTGTCCGCCCGATGGGTCGTACCGCTACGGGCGTGAAAGCCATTACATTAGGTTCACCCGAAGACGAAGTCATCGGCATGGTATGCATCAACGACCCGCAACAGACGGTGCTCGTTGTTTCAGAAAAGGGCTTCGGCAAGCGCTCTGACATTGAGGACTACCGCATCACCAACCGTGGTGCGAAGGGCGTAAAGACTTTGAACATCACTGACAAGACTGGCGACCTTATCGCCATCAAAGGTGTGACCGACGACGAAGACCTGATGATTATCAACAAGTCGGGCATCGTCATCCGCATGGCTGTCAGTAAGTTGCGTGTGATGGGTCGTGCCACCCAAGGCGTGAAGCTCATCGACCTGCGCGGCACCGATGAGATTGCCGCTGTCACCAAGGTGGAGCATGAGGATGAGGAAGAAGTTGAGGTCGTTGAGCCTGTCGAAACGCCGACCCCCGATGGAACTGAGGCTCCTGAGCCTGTCGAAGGGCCGGTTGAAGAGTCAGAAAACCCTGACGAAACCACTTTGGAACAATAATTGCTATAGAAAAGAATAACCATAACGAAATTGTCAAATTTTAAATAATTTAGAAAATGAAAAAAGTAATGATTTTGCTGGTCATCGCCCTCACTGCCAATGTGATGATGGCCCAAAAGAAAGACAGAACCGATGCATTCATGTACAACAAGAACGGCCAATACGAGAAGGCCATGGCTTCTATTGACAAATGCGTCAATCATGAACAATTCCTTGGCATGAAGCCTAACGACCAATCACAGGCTTGGCTGTATCGTGCCGCCATTTACCAGAATGTTATCCAATCGGGTGATGAAGCCTTGATGGCTAAGGCTCCCAACGCTTTGGAAGTCGTCTACGAATCACTGATGAACTGCATGAAGAACCCTGATTTCCTTGAAGATAACAAGCAGGAGATCTACCAGCGTGTGGGTTCGGTCATGACCACCTATTATACTAAAGGTGCCGATGACTACAATACTGGTAAGTTTGCCGAGGCTGCTCCTATGTTCAAGAAGGCTTATGACATTGCCAAGTCGCTTGGTAGTGCCGATGCCAACGAAATGCTGAACCTGGCCGCCACTTCTTCTTTGAGAGCTGAAGACTACAACACGGCTTTGGCCTATTTTACCGAGGTGAAGAATAATGGAACGGAGACTGCCGAGCTTTATCGTCACCTTGCCGCTTGCTACAACGGTCTGGGCAATGCCGAACAAGCCATGGCCATGATCAACGCAGGTCTGGAGAAGGATCCCAGCGACGCTAACCTCATTCTTGAAAAGGTGAATGCCTACCTGAAGGAAGGCAAGGGCGCCGAAGCTGTTCAAGACCTTACCAAGCTTCTTGAGCTCGACCCCAATAACGCTCAGCTGCTCTTCGTGCTTGGCACCATCTACGGTGATGAGACCAACGAAGGTCTTTATGACACCGACAAGGCTCGTCAGTACTACGAGCAAGCCCTCAGCATCAAGCCCGACTACTACGATGCCACTTACAACATCGGCGTACTTTACACCACGATGGCCAACAAGTACATCGAACAGGCCAACGAAATCACCGGTTTCTCAAAGAAGGAACAGGATCAGTACAACAGCCTGATTGAGCAAGGTAACGAACTGCTTCGCACGGGTCTGCCGTATCTGAAGCAAGCCTACGATGCCCAGCCTTCCGATGATGTGAAGAACGTGTTGCGTTCCATTTACGTGAAGCTGAACATGATGGAGGAAGTCAAGGCCTTGGAGAACAAATAAGTTTGATTTTCCCCATGGATTTATGGAGCCTCGAGGAAACTCGAGGCTTTTTTTTGTGCATTTTTGTGTGATTTTCTTTGAAATTTCATAAAATCACTATATTTGCAAGATAAATCTTTACTTCGAAAAGCATAGTGACCTTGCAAAAACTAACTCATATTCCATATTATTATGTTTGAAATCTTACACAAAGAAACCTTCGCGGCCGAGACCTACCTCATGGACGTCTATGCGCCGCGTATCGCCCATTCGGCTCTTCCGGGTCAGTTCCTCATCATCAAGATGGAGGAAAACTCGGAACGTATCCCGTTGACAATTAGCGACTACCATCGCGTTAGGGGAACGGTGACCATCGTCTTTAAGGCCATTGGCGAATCCACCAAGAAAATGGCTGAATACAAGGAAGGCGACCGCTTCGCCGACATCGTCGGTCCCTTGGGCAAGCCTTCCGAGTTTGCCACCATGACGGCTGAAGAACTGCGCAAGCGCTCGTTCGTCTTCATCGGAGGCGGTGTAGGTATTGCTCCGATCTATCCCCAAGTGAAATGGTTGAACGACCATGGTGCCACGGCCGACTGTATCATTGGCGCTCGTACCAAAGACTTACTCATCTTCGAAAAGGAACTGGCTGAGGTCAGTAACTTGTATGTCACTTCCGATGACGGCTCTACAGGTCGTAAGGGCTTGGTGACCGACGTGCTGCGTCAATTGGTTGCCAGCGGCAAACAGTATGACGAGGCTGTGGCCATCGGTCCTATGATCATGATGAAGTTTGCCACCAAGACCTGCGAGGAGTTGGGTATCCGTTGTACAGTGTCGCTTAACTCGATTATGGTCGACGGCACGGGTATGTGCGGTGCCTGCCGTGTGAGCATCGCCGGCAAGACCAAGTTCACCTGCATCGATGGTCCCGAATTCCTGGGTAAAGACGTAGACTTCGATGAGGCCATGAAACGTCAAGCCATGTATAATAATGTGGTGACGCGCAAGCAGCTTGAGGCCGAGGAGAAAGCCGAAGGCCATAAGTGCCATATCGGAGGTATTTCTGAAGAGACCTTCGACAAGAAAAAGCGTGTGCCAGTGCCGGAGCAGAAACCTGAGATTCGTGCCCACAACTTCGATGAAGTGTGCTTAGGCTATTCGGCCGATATGGCCGTCATGGAGGCCCAGCGTTGCCTGCACTGCAAGAGCCCGCAATGTGTGGAACATTGCCCCGTCAATGTCGATATCCCTGGCTTTATTGCCCGTGTGGCCAAAGGTGACTTCGAAGGTGCTGCTGGTGTCATCAGCTGCGACTCGGCACTGCCGGCCGTTTGCGGTCGCGTGTGCCCGCAGGAGACCCAGTGCGAAGGCGCTTGCGTGATGGGCAAGAAGTTCGAGCCTATTGCCATCGGTAAGTTGGAGCGTTTCGTCGGCGACTACGCCATCGAGCACGACCTGCATTTTAGTAGCCAAAGCATCCCGAACGGACACAAGGTGGCCATCATCGGTAGCGGTCCTTCAGGTTTGACCTGCGCCAAGGACTTGTTGTCGATGGGCTATGATGTCACCATCTTCGAGGCCTTGCACGAATTGGGTGGCGTGCTGATGTATGGCATCCCGTCGTTCCGTCTGCCTAAGGACACGGTAGTGAAGAAAGAAGTGGAAAGCGTGCGCAAGTTGGGCGCCAAGTTCGAGAAAGATGTGGTTGTTGGTCGCACCATCACCATCGACGAATTGATGAAACGAGAAGGCTTTGAGGCTGTCTTCGTCGGTTCGGGAGCTGGTTTCCCGATGATGATGAACGTGCCGGGCGAGAACCTCTGCGGTGTGGTTTCAGCTAACGAGTTCCTGACCCGTAACAACCTGCTCTTCGCCTATAAGGAAGGCTATCAGACCCCGAACTTCGTGGGTAAGAAAGTCGCTGTGGTCGGTGGTGGTAATGTGGCCATGGACGCTGCACGTACCGCCTTGCGTCTTGGTGCCGAGGTGCATATCGTCTATCGTCGTTCCGAGGCCGAGTTGCCTGCGAGAGTAGAGGAGGTGCACCACGCCAAGGAAGAAGGCGTCATCTTCGACCTGCTGACGGCTCCTGTTGAGGTGCTGGGTGACGAAAATGGCTGGGTGAAAGGCTTCAAGTGCGTGAAATGCGAATTAGGAGAGCCTGATGCCTCTGGTCGTAGAAGCCCTGTTCCGATCAAGGACTCTGAGTTTGTCCTCGATGTCGACATGATCATCATGGCACTAGGTACTTCGCCGAATCCGCTCATTGGTAGCACGACCCGTAACCTCAATCTCAATAAGAAGGGTTGCATCGTGGCCGACGAAGTGGGTACCACCTCACGTCCTGGCATCTTCGCCGGTGGAGATGCGGTGAGTGGTGCCGCCACGGTCATCCTCGCCATGGGCGCCGGCAAGAAAGCCGCGAAAGCCATTGACGAGTACATTAAGAGCCTGCATTAATTAGACTATGGCACATGGCTAATGGCCTATGGCTTGCCTTCACGTGAGGGCAGCCATAGGCCATTGTCATAAGCCATAGTTCATACAAACTATTCCTTTATCTCCACATAAAACACTGTCGGGTCGTCGTCTTCGCAGAACGACTCGTCCGTATAGTATTGTCCGGGCTTGTCGTCGTCTTGGAAGAGGATGAGCGTCACCTTCTTGAAGGGGATAGGCTGTCCGTTTTTGCTGTAACGCTCGATGTCGGCTTCGGTGAGGCCTTCCATGCGCATCATCTTGAGCATCATGGCCAGGTCGAGGTTGACGTTGAGCAGGTCTTGTTTCCACTCGATGCTGATGACTGCCGTGGTGTAAAGTTTGAAATTCTTGACTTCAATCTTTTTCATAGGTTGAATTTTTCTGCAAAGATGAGAAATTTGTACGAAGTTTGCGGTCGTTTGCTGCAAAATTTATACTTTTGTACAACTTTTAAAAACTATGACAATGCGTAAAACTTTGATTATCATCGCAATGGCTTTATTTGCCATGCCTTTGTTCGCGCAAACCGTTGAAAGCGTGGACGTTTCAAAAGCCATAAACGGAAAATTCACGACTACGGCGGGTGACTGCACCATTGAAGGTACTGTCGTGAACGGTAAGAAAGATGGCACTTGGATGGAATATTTCAATAACAACACTTATCTACCCAAGAAGATTGTGAATTATCAAAACGGTAAGAAAGAAGGTCTTTATATCGAGATTGACAAGACGGGTTCGATTACGAAAAAGGCTGAGTATAAGAACGATATGCTTGAAGGGCAGTGCAGTGAATGGTATCGTGGCGGTCGTCTTAAGGAGATGCATACTTATAAAAATGGAGCCATGGACGGGAAGCAAGTCCTTTGCTATGAAAAGGGTGGCAATCTTGAAGTGTCGGAGTATAAAAATGGTTTCCGCAACGGCGTGACTACATGGTTCTATGAGAGTGGCGTGAAGAAAATGACCATTGAATATAAGGACGGCCAGTTCGATGGTCTTCAACAGTCTTTTTATGAGGATGGATCGCTCAAGAAAGAGGCTTCCTATAAGAACGGCAAACTGCAAGGAAAGGTGAAGACCTACGCCGAGAAGCAGAAACCGCAGACTGATAAAGAAAAGGAACTCAAGAAAGCGAAGGACGTTAAATTGGATACGAAAAAGCGTTGACCCGTCATTTTAGAATAATTGTCTTTTTATTGATATTGTTGGGCATGGGGCTAGCACGGCTTCATGCCCAAGATACTATTATTCTGCAATCTGTTGAGGTGATTGGCGACAAGGAGACGATTGAGGCATTGAAACCTTTGGTGGCGCGCAAGCTTGATACCCTCGTGTTGCAGTCCAAAAGCACGTCAAGTCTCTCAGATTTGTTGATTCAGCATAGTCCCGTATTCATCAAAACTTACGGTCCAGGTGGTGTTTCCACGGCCTCGTTTCGAGGCACGACGGCCAGCCATACCCTTGTGCTTTGGAACGGTTTCCAACTTAATGCGCCGAGTCTCGGGCAAGTCGATTTCAGCACCATCCCTGTGTTTCTAGCCGATGACGTGAGTCTCAACTGGGGCAGTGGCACTTCCAATAATAGTGGTGGCTTGGGCGGTGCAGTTAACATTGACAACACACACCATTTTGGCGACGGACTATTGCTTGACTTGAAGCAAACCTACGGCAGCTTCAACACTTTGGGTAGTTTTATCACGGTAGGCAATTATGGCAAGCGGTTTTCTTTTCGTGTGAAGGCGTACCGCAACTCGTCGGACAATGATTTTGAGTACCAGAATTTGGCTACTATTCCGCATCAGATGATGAAACAGCGTAATGCTGATTTTGTCGACTATGGCGTGATGCCTGAATTGAGTTTGATGTTGGGAAAGAATGTGATTTCTGTTTCTTCTTGGAACCAGTGGAACAACCGCAACCTACCGCCCATCATGCCCAACGTGTTTAATGTCAATTCCGAAGAATGGACAGGCGACAACTTCTCACGCAATTTCCTTTCATGGAAGACCTATTGGAATACAGGTACCCTGCAGCTGAAGTCGGCGGCCTTTGTCGAGAACCAAAGGTATTTCTTGTTGACGCGTAACCCCATTACTGACGACACCGTCACCTTTATTAATTCTGAAAACCACGCCACAATCCTTCACCAAATTGCCAATCTGGAGCAGCATCTCTACCAAAGCTGGACCTTGAAGGCCAAACTGCAATGGGACAACGAGCAGGTGAGGAGCAACAACTATGAAGGCATGAAACGTCGCAACCTGGTGTCGGCCTATGCGGCAGTCAACGGCGAGCCTTTCGACTGTGGCCAACTCAACCTTACAGCGCGCTACGACTGGACTGACGGCAAGGCCATGGGTCTGTTCCCGACAGCCACTTTCTCCTATCAGTTACCTTTCTACAAGGCCATGAGCTTCACTTTGGGCTACAGCCACAATTACAGAAATCCTTCCTTGAACGACCTCTATTGGTATCCGGGAGGCAACCCCGACCTATTGCCCGAGAATGGGCGCACCGTCGACTTGGCCGTGAAATATGGCCTGCAAAAAGGTCCTTTCAAGTTCGACCTGCGCACGGGTGGCTATTTTTCCAACGTGAAGAACTGGATCCAATGGATGCCGACTTCCTACCGTTTTTGGGTGCCTGAAAATGTGTCCAAGGTTTACGCACGCGGCATAGAGAACCACGTCGATGCTGCCTTTGTTAAGGAAAATTGGAAAGTTACGCTTTCGGGCAACTACGTTTTCACCGTCACCACCGACGAGAGTGAGAAAGCCTACCAGCAGGGCACCAATGGCAAACAGCTCATTTATATCCCGCGCCACCATGCCAACGTCTTCCTCAATACCCAGTGGAAGACTTGGAATCTAAGTTACACCGTTGAAGTGACGGGACGGCGCAGCACCTCCTACAACGAACAGGAGTTCTTTGCCTACGACCTTCCTTCGTATGTGTTGCATCATGTTGCCATAGGCAAGCAAATCAAGAAGTTCCGCATCGAATTGCGTTGCAACAACCTTACCGACAAAGACTATCAAAACGTCATCTGGCGTGCCATGCCGGGCAGGAGTTTTGAGGTGATGGGGGAGTTTAGGTATTAGTTTAGGGTTTAGGGTTTGGAGTTTAGAGTATGGCATTTAAATATATTCTTCTCGGATATCTGATTCTTATCAATCTTGTGGGCTTTTTCCTTTATGGCCTCGACAAGGCGAAGGCGAAGCGCAAGGGAGGTCGCATTCCAGAGCGAACATTGCTTTGGATGGCTCGCATTGGCGGGGGAGCGGGTTGTTGGCTCGGCATGTTGCTCTTCAGGCATAAAACCAAGCATATTCGCTTTAGGATTCTTGTCCCGCTTTGGACGATTATCTGGGCAGTAGGGATAGTGATGCTTATTCTTAAAACATCGCAGCCATAGATGCCCGCCTGCGCATAAGTCAACGTTAGCATGACATGGCTTCTGGTTCCAAATTGTGTGGTAGGATGGAATGTGGTACGATTGTTGCAGGAAGAAAGCCAAACCTAACAAAAACAATTAAGCATTATGTGGATCATCATCACATCAATACTTGTCGCCCTGGTCATCATCGCCATCATGGTGATTAAAGCTACAGGACGTCCTATCATGAACAAACCCACCTGGAAGGGTGGTATCATCTCCTTCCTGGTGGGATTGCTTCCTGTCTATCTCCTGCTCTGCCTCTTCGGCGTCATGGGCATTGTGCGCGAAGAGGAGTTCTGACGCTTACTTCAAATCGATGAAAGGCACTGAGTTGCCCAGCATGTACTGTGGCATCTTGCCATCCCATTTCTGTACGGCCTCGTAGTTCACCAGTTTGGGGTTGCTTTCCAAAGCAGCCGCCTTGATGCTCATGGCCTCAGCCTCGGCTTGGGCCTTGATCTTCGTTTGCTTGGCCTGCTCTTCCACTTGGATGGTGACGTTCTTGGCCTTCAGGGCATTCTGTTCAGCAACCTGTTTCTCCTTGATGGCAGTCTCGAAGTCGTCGTCGAAGTCGATGTTGGTGATCTGGAATTGGACATTCATGAAATAGTTGCTGTCAAGAGCCTCCCGGAGAGAAATCTCGATTTCGCGTCGTACGGCGTCACGGTTTTCAACGATTTCTGTTGCCGCAAAATTACCAAAGCTTTGTTTCATGGCTGAGCGGATGAAGGGCACCACGATACGGTTGTGGTAGTCGTCGCCTACGTTCTTCATTAGCTTGCTGACGTTTTCGCGCACGAGGTCGTAGTTGATGGTGTATTCCACCTCTGAAGTCTGCACGTCGCGGGTGTAACTGTTTTCTTTGCCGTCAAACTTTTTCTGCTGCACGTTCACGCGCTTGATGGTCTGGATGAACGGGATTTTCATGTGAAGGCCGTCGCCGATGACCTCGTCACTCATCTTGCCGAAGGTGGCGAGCACACCGCGTTCCGACGAACGGATGGTGTAGAACGAGGAGAAGAATACCAAAATGGCAAAGAGTCCCACAATGCCCCAAACGATGTAACGTCCGATTTTCTTTTTGTTGGGGTTGATGTTGATGTTAGTGTAAGGTTGATTCATGGTTGTACTGTTTTGAATTGTTGATTTGTGGGCAAAAGTACACAATAATTTGAAATCTTGGCCTTTTTCTATTTGTGTCGGAATTTTGTTTATCTTTGCCTTTTCATACTGATACGAATACAAAATACTTAAAACAATGAATAACAGACTTTTAGATAGCAAACTTCCGTATTTGGTGGCCGACATGAACCTGGCTGCTTGGGGACGCAAGGAAATTGAAGTATCGGAACACGAAATGCCTGGCCTGATGTCGCTGCGCAATAAGTACGGCGACACGAAGCCGCTGAAGGGAGCCAAGATCATGGGCTCACTGCACATGACCATCCAAACGGCCTGCCTGATTGAGACTTTGGTCAAGTTGGGTGCCACGGTGCGTTGGTGCTCGTGCAACATCTATTCCACGCAAGACCACGCTGCTGCTGCCATTGCCGAGACGGGTACCGCCGTCTTCGCTTGGAAAGGTGAGACGCTTGAAGACTATTGGTGGTGCACCAAACGCGCTATCACCTTCCCCGATGGCACGGGTCCGGACCTCATCGTGGACGATGGTGGCGATGCCACCTTGCTGATTCACAAAGGCTATGCCTGCGAAAACGACCCCAAACTTCTTGACGCACCCACGGGTAGTGCCGAAGAGGCTGCACTGATGAGCGTCATCAAGGCAACCTATAAAGAAAATCCTACTTTCTGGCATACGGTTGTGGCTGGCTGGAAGGGCGTTTCGGAAGAGACTACCACGGGCGTGCACCGTCTTTATCAGATGCACGAGCGCGGTGAGTTGCTTGTTCCCGCCATCAATGTGAACGACTCAGTGACCAAGTCGAAGTTCGACAACCTATATGGCTGCCGCGAGTCGTTGGCCGACGGTATCAAGCGCGCCACCGACGTGATGATTGCCGGCAAGGTGGTTGTGGTGTGCGGCTATGGCGAAGTGGGCAAGGGTTGCTCACACTCCATGAAGAGCTATGGCGCCCGTGTGCTTGTCACCGAAATCGACCCCATTTGCGCCCTGCAAGCCGCCATGGAAGGCTTCGAGGTTACGACGATGGAAGAGGCCGTCAAGGAAGGCAATATCTTTGTCACCACGACGGGCAATTGCGATGTCATCACGCTGGAGCACATCCTCAAGATGAAAGACCAGGCCATCGTATGCAACATCGGTCACTTCGACAACGAAATCCAGGTGGACCGCCTTGAAAAGACCGAGCATCTGAAGGAGAAAATTAACATCAAGCCGCAAGTTGACAAGTATGTCTTCGATGACGGTCACTGCATCTTTCTGTTGGCTTCAGGCCGTTTGGTCAACCTCGGCTGTGCCACGGGTCACGCCAGCTTTGTGATGAGCAACTCGTTCACCAACCAGACCTTGGCCCAGATGGACCTTTGGGAGAAACGTGGACAATATAAAGTAGGTGTCTACTGCCTGCCCAAGTATTTGGACGAGGAAGTTGCCCGCTTGCACCTTGAGAAGATTGGCGTGAAGCTCACCAAGCTCACGCAGAAGCAGGCTGACTACATCGGCGTGCCCGTTGAGGGACCCTACAAGTCGGACATCTACCGCTATTGATGCGCTTTTAAGGCATTGTGAAGCATGTAATCTGTTCTGTCCGTTGGCTGTAACGGAACCTTCCAGGTTTCATGCTTCATTATTTTTTTCAGTTTTATGCCCAAGAGTGCCCCATACCGATTAATGTAGGTTTCCTGTTTATCGGCACCTTCGTAAAAGAAAGAGCCAAGGTTTTCAAATTCGGCCACGGAACGGCTTGTCAGGTTGGTCCTCAGCATGCCATAAAGAGCGATGCCAAAGAGATGGTACCAAGCGCCGTAGTTGTCGCCTATCTCTTTGGAGTCATGACGAATATAGGCCAGTTTCTTTTGCAACGGGTCGTTTCGGCGGCCTTTTCGATGTGGGTCGCCAGCTAGGACATTCTCACAGGTCAGTAAAGTCAGGTAAATGTTGCCCTTGTTGAGGATATAGCTTTCTTCAAACAAGTCGTGGGGCAGGACTCCGCCATCGGGATAAGCCATGATGCGCTTCGTCAAGGCTTTTTCTTGGCCAGTGATGCAATATCGCGCAGTCCAACCGCAGGCAAGACATAGGAAGAGTTTGCTGCCTATTACAAAAGGGCTGGGGAAGTCTTGTTGCTTACCGATGACATGGCACCCCAATCTATGCCAAAAACCGAAGAGCAAATAACCCTTTGCATCAGGCGACCAGTCATGTTCTTCACCTGGAGAGGGGACAAGGTTTGGATAATGCTGCAGCATGATTTCACGGCATTTGTTGGCCAGCCTGTCAATGTCTATTGGAACTGTTCCCCCGATTTCAAATATTTCAATAGGCTCGTCTTCAATGGTTTGTGGGAGCGCACCATTAAAGAGTATGTTCAATAGTTTTATGGGAATGGTGTCGAGTTTTCTAATAAGAAAAGCGTCTCCTTTTGGGTCGATCAGCATGAGGCTGTCTTGTTGGTAATGTCTTGCCTCATAGTGGTGTTCAATCCACGCATAGAAATCGTAACGCTGTTGTTGAAATTTTTTTTCGAGCGTCGCAAATTCAGAGCATTCCCAGACAAGGTTTAACTCGGATGGGTTAATCAAGTCGATATGTTTTGGCAGGGAAGCTATCTGTCTTGATTGGCCGAAGCCAATGGAGAGGATGGCCATAAACCAGACCAAAAGCGCTGATTTTCTCATGGTTTCAAAAATGAAAGAAGGAACAAAAATAGGAAAAAACCACAATTGTCAATTGTTTTTTGTCTTTTGATTCTATTTTTCGGTGTTTTTATTATTTTTGCAATTGGAAAATTCCTCATTGGGATTTCCGTTTTTTTTGAAGTATGAAGATCGCAGTTAATACGCGTTTGTTGCTGAAAAACAAGCTTGAAGGCATCGGGTGGGTGGCCTACGAGACTTTGCGTCGTATGGTCAAAGACCATCCCGAGGTGGAGTTCTACTTTATCTTCGACCGTGAGCCCGCCCCGATGTTTCTCTTTGGCGACAACGTGAAACCCATAGTGTTGTTCCCGCAGGCGCGACATCCCTTCTTGTTCATTTGGTTCTTCGAGTTTTCGGTGACCAAGGCTTTGAGGAAGATCAAGCCCGACTTGTTCTTTTCGCCCGATGGCTACCTCAGCCTGCGCTCCGATGTGCCACAAGTGACACAGTTCCATGACCTTAACTTCGAGCATTTTCCGAAGGATATGCCGAAAATTCATTTGTGGCACTACAAGAAGTACTTCCCAAAGTTTGCCCGCAAGGCCAAACGAATCGTGACGGTGTCGGAGTTCTCGAAAAAGGATATCATGGAGTGTTACGGCATTGAACCTGAGAAGATTGATGTGGCGTACAATGGTGTGAATGAGAAGTTTGCACCTATTTCAGAAGTGGAGCAGGAAACCATCCGTGCGAAATACACGAATGGGAATCCGTATTTTATGTTTGTAGGCTCGTTGCATCCGCGCAAGAACTTGGCGCGTTTGTTCACGGCCTTTGACTTGTTCAAGTCGCAGACACCGTCCAACGTCAAGTTGCTGATTGTAGGGGAGAAGCGTTGGTGGTCGGAGCCTATCGAGCAGGCCTACAGCCAGATGCGTTTCAAGGACGAGGTGGTCTTCGTTGGACGGTTGAGTGCTGAGGAGTTGCACTTGGTGACAGCAGCCGCTTTGGCATCGGTGTATGTGTCGTATTTCGAGGGGTTCGGCATCCCGATTTTGGAAGCCTTCAAGTGTGACACACCAGTCATCACCTCTAATGTCACTTCCATGCCCGAGGTGGCTGAGGATGCGGCACTGCTTGTTGACCCATTCAGCGAGGTCTCCATCGCTGAAGGCATGACCGAGATGCTTGATGAGAATGTGCGTGAGGCGTTGGTTGAAAAAGGCCGCGAACGTGCCAAGGACTTCTCTTGGGACAAAGCTGCCGATGATATTTGGAATTCGTTAATGAAAGCAATAAAAGAATAAAATATGGCAAAAATCATAATGTATCCTGGCGAAGCCAAGAAAGATGCAGTCGATTGGAAAGAGGTCCAAGGGCAACACATCACTGCGGTGAGATGCAACATATTGGTGCTCGGCTCAGGTGGCCGCGAACATGCCTTGGCATGGAAGCTGGCCCAAAGCGAAGGCGCACATGTTTTCATCGCTCCTGGCAATGCAGGTACGGCTCAAGTGGGTGTCAATGTAAACATAAAACTTTCTGATTTTGAAGCAATAAAGGAATTTTGCATCAAGCAAGAGATCAATCTCGTTGTGGTCGGCCCAGAGCAGCCTTTGGTGGATGGTATTGTAGATTTCTTCAAAGGTGATGCCGACCTGAAAGCTGTGAAGATCATCGGACCCGACAAGCGTGGTGCTCAGTTGGAAGGCAGCAAGGCCTTTGCCAAGGACTTTATGGCGAAATATGGTGTGCCGACAGCGAAGTGTTTCAAAGTCAACAAGGATAACCTCAACGAAGGCTTCAAGTTTCTCGAAAGTGTGAAAGCCCCATACGTGCTGAAGGCTGATGGCCTTGCAGCTGGTAAGGGTGTGTTGATTCTCAACGACTTGCAGGAAGCCAAGGACGAGTTGGGCAAGATGCTCGACGGCAAATTTGGCGCGGCTTCGGCCACTGTGGTCATAGAGGAGTTTTTGAAAGGCATCGAGGTGTCGGTATTCGTTTTGACTGACGGCGAGCATTATGTGCTGTTGCCCGAGGCCAAGGATTACAAGCGCATCGGCGATGGCGACCAGGGCTTGAATACGGGTGGCATGGGTGCTGTATCACCAGTGCCGTTCTGCACACCCGAGTTCTTGAACAGGGTAGAGGATCGTATCGTGAAACCGACGTTGAAAGGCTTGAAAGCCGAAGGAATCGACTATAAAGGCTTCATTTTCTTGGGCTTGATGAATGATGGAGGCAATCCTTACGTTATAGAATACAATGTCCGTATGGGCGACCCCGAGACCGAAGCCGTGATGACCCGCATCGAGGGCGACTTCGCCGACTTGCTCATGGCTTGTGCTGATGGGCGACTGGATGAAGTGCATTATGCCAAGAGTGACAAGACTGCCGTCACAGTGATGATGGTGTCGGGAGGCTATCCCGAAGCCTATAAAAAAGGCATGATTATGAGTGGATTGGACACTCTGAAAGACGTAGTAGCCTTTCATGCTGGCACAGCATTTGATGCCGAAAACAATGTGATCACAGCTGGCGGTCGTGTCATCGCGGTGACGGCCCATGGTGACTCGATAGAAGAGGCGAGGGGCATCGCCTACCGCGAGGTGGAAAAGATTCATTTCGAAGGCGTTAACTTCCGCCACGACATTGGACTTGATTTGAGGAGAATGCAATGATAAAGTTTTTCAGACAGAGCTATGCCATTCAGTATGTAGTGGTTGCCTTATTGGCGATTGCCCTCTGGATTCCCGCGTTTGTGTCGGGTAAGGCCATCGTAGGCTTGGATGAGCCGGTCACGCCGCTTTTCAACCTTGTGGACAGGCTGTTGCGCGGTTCGGCTATTGCCCAACATGCCTTGGCTTTTGTGCTGTTGGTGCTTGGCACCTTGGTTTTCAATTCCGTCATGGTGAAAAACCAGATTGTCGGCAAGGTGAGTTCAATGGGGGCCTTCGTTTTCGTCTTGTTGATGAGCCTTACTGTGATTCAAAACAACTTTTATCCGTTTGCTTTTTCTGTGTTGTTCATCTTGCTGGCAATCAGTAATCTGTTCGATACCTATCTATTGCCCAATCCCGAGATGAAGTTGCTGAAGTCAGGCGTTTTCATCGCTTTGGCCTCCCTTTGTTATTTCCCCTCCATTTTGCTAATTTTGTGGACAATCATCGTACTTCCCATAGCAAAGAAAGGCTCTTTGCGCTTGCAGATGATACCGATTTTCGGATTCCTGTTTGTCTACTTTGTGTATTTTATCTGCATGTTCCTTTTCGGTGACTTCGGCTCATTGTTGCAGGGATATGTGGACTATTTCACTTCATACCATTTTTCGGTGGATGGATTTAATCTTCGGAATATCATCTTGTTAGTTGTTATAATTGTGCCGACCATGCTCATGTTCTTTGTTGGAAACAACTCGGGATTTGAGAAGACGGTGGCCGTTCGCACCAAGATTTCGATGACCTTCATCCTTGCCATTTTTGCCTTGCTGACTTTGTTTGTGGGTGGAAATGTGTTGATGAACGGGTTGATTTTCATTGTGTTGTCCATTTTAATATCGTATGCGTTTTCCTATATGGGTAACACGGGTTGGGCTAATCTGTTTCTAACACTATTCGTCCTTGTGGTCTTTGCCAATCAGTATTATTTTAAATGGTTGTAATCATGGGGCTGTTGACACATTATTCGGATAGGATTGAGGCGGGCTGCGATGAGGCTGGACGTGGCTGTTTGGCAGGTCCGGTGGTGGCCGCTGCTGTCATCTTGAAGAAGGATGTGGATTACCCAGAACTCAATGACTCCAAGCAACTTACGGAGAAGAAAAGGATGCAATTGAGGGAATTGGTCATGAAAGAAGCCTTGAGCTATGGCATCGGCATTGTCACGGCACAAGAGATTGATGAGATCAATATCCTGAATGCTTCATTCTTAGCCATGCACAGGGCTTTGGACCAGCTGAAAGTACGTCCGGAGTTGCTGTTGATTGACGGTAATCGCTTCAATCCCTACAAGAAAGTGAAGCATGTCTGTATTGTGGGCGGCGATGCCAAGTATCAATCCATTGCAGCGGCTTCCATTCTAGCCAAGACGACAAGGGACATGATGATGGTGGAGTATGGAGAGCAATATCCTGTTTACAACTGGAAAAAGAACAAGGGCTATCCCACACCTGAACACAAGCAAGCCATTGCTGACTATGGCACAACACCCTTACATCGCATGACTTTCAATATGGCCATACAGTTAAAGTTGGACCTGTAATAAGATGACATAAAGTATCGAATATGAAAAAGATAATCAATACCATAATTCTTTTTGTTTTGTTGCTTTCGACGATTTCCGTGAAGGCACAAACCGATGTGATATCGGCTTATTGGGATGATGTGGACTTCAGAGACACAGCTTTGATTTCCTCAAGTGCATTCGCAGAAAAGATGGTTAGTTATTTCTATTCTTTCACTGATGGAGATGAGCAATACTTTGACAGTCTGTCGATTATGGGATTGGGTGTGCTCCTCGACAAAGTTAAAGTCAACATGAGAGTTTATGAATATGTGCTGGAGTTTGCCTTGAATGGGTATGATGCCATAGGCAGGGATGCAGTGACCGATTTTTTGTTGAATTATCCTCAACTTGCTGAAGGTGAGGTTACAAAGGAGGAAGGTTTACGTTTGGATTCCATATCGGAGCCCTATCAGAAGGTAAGAGTCGGGGCTCAAGCCCCCGGTTTCAAGGATGTTACCATTGACGGAAAGGTTTATGGCATATATGATTCCAAGGCATCACATACCATCATCGTCTTTTGGTCGACGGACTGCGAGTATTGCCATGATTTTCTGGTACAAATCCGCAGACATCTTAACTTGAAGTCTGATTTTGAACTGGTTACATTCGCCTTGGCTGATGATTTGGAAGAGGTGAACAAAGCGGTAAAAAAAATGCGTTTGCCTGGATACCATTTCTATGATAAATTGCGTTGGGAGAGTAAAGCCTTTTTGGATTACCATATCACATCTACGCCGACGGTATTTGTTTTGAACGAAAACAAGACTATTGTATGTAAGCCGTACGATTGGAAAGAGTTAAGATATTGGTTGAAATCAAATAATATTTCATACTGAAAATAAAATTATTATATGAATATCAAAAAGCAGTTATTAGGTCTCATTGTGATGGCTTTTTCAGCCATACAATGCTTTGCCCAGGATGCGGAGTCGCATTGGGTGGATTCGGTGTACAATAGTCTCACTTTGGAGCAGCGTGTGGGTCAGCTGATTTGCATGCGAGCCAATCTGCCGGACAAGCCGTTTTATGAGAATGTGGGGAAATACATCAAGCAATACAATATTGGTGGCGTATGTTTCTTTCGGGCTGATGCCGAGGCTCAAGTGAAGCAGACCAACGAATGGCAGGCCATGGCCCAAACACCGTTGATGGTCTCCATTGATGCGGAATGGGGCTTGGCCATGCGCGTGAACAAGACCTTAGCATATCCCTATCAGATGACATTGGGTGCCATAGCCGATGACCAGCTGATTTATGAGATGGGACAACAAGTGGCAGAGCAATGCCAGCGTATGGGTATTCAAGTGAATTTCGCGCCAGTTGCCGATGTCAATTCCAATGCAGCCAATCCTATCATCGGAGTGCGCAGCTTTGGAGAGAACCCCCAGAAGGTGGGAGAAAAAGCCACAGCCTATGCTCTCGGTATGCAAAACAAAGGCATGATAACCACGATGAAACACTTCCCAGGTCATGGCAACACGTCCACAGACTCGCATCTGACATTACCCACTGTGACTCGAACGATGGATGAGGTGCGTGATATTGAATTGGCACCTTTCCGTTATATGATTGAACAAGGTGTGAATGGTGCTATGGTTGGTCATCTGTATTTTCCTGCCATTGAGAAAGTTGAGAACACTTCTTCGTCGCTGTCTTATGGTGTGGTCACCGACCTGTTGAAGGAAGAGATGGGCTTTGAGGGCTTGATTTTTACCGATGGCCTCGACATGAAGGGCGTGTCGGAAAAGGTACGCAACGACAGTGTGCCCTACGTGGCCTTCATGGCTGGCAACGATGTGCTGATTCTCCCTCATGATGTGCCTTTTGCCATCAAGACCATCAAAGCGGCAGCAGAACGCGACACTGTGGCAAAGGCTAGGTTGGAAGAGAGCTGCAAGAAAATTCTGCGTTATAAGTTTCGCACTGGACTCAACCAATATAAAGCGGTGCCTACAGAGAACTTGATGACGGATCTGAAGAAGACCACATACACAGAATTGCGCCGAAAGCTGTATGAAGAGGCTGTCACTATGTTACGCAATGAAAATCAGGTGATTCCGTTGGCTAACAACAAGAAAATTGCCGTTGTGACTATCGGAAATACCAAAAACGATGTGAACAATGGCTTGATCGAGAGAGGTTACAGCACCACTTCGTTTGTGGTGGAAAAGGATAAGATTACCTCCAAGTCGGCAGAGTGGCTGAAGAAGTTGGAAGCCTACGATTTGGTGGTGGTCAGCATTGAGAAAACCAATATGTTCGCCAACAAGAACTATGGCATCAACGATGCTACGGTAAACTTCTTCAACCGCCTGGTGGCCCAAAACGACGTGATTCTCAACTTGTTTGCTTGTCCCTATGCTTTGGATATGTTCCGTATCAACAATAGTGTGAAAGGTTTGGTGGTAGGCTATCAAGACGAGGTGCCCGCTGTTGATGCTGTGGTGCGTCTGTTGTCGGGCGAGCTGGAGCCTCATGGCACTTTGCCTGTTTCGGTGTCGAAGTTCAATTGTGGAGACGGCATCGTTGTTGGTTTGCCCGAAAAGCCGAAATACACCCTCCCGTTTAAAGAACCACCTGCGAGACCCGAACGTGTGAAAGGGCAACTCATGCAAAACGAGCCTGTCGAAAGCGAGCCTGATGAGAAGATGCCAGTAATGAAGTTGGACGAGAAGCAAGCCCTTCGTTTAGACTCGGTGGCAAAGGCTGGCATTAGGGGAAAAGCTTATCCGGGATGCCAAATTGTGGCGATGAAAGACGGTCATGTGGTTTACGACACTTGCTTCGGCACATTTACTTACGGTGGTGGCCATAAGGTGAAGCCCGATGACTTGTATGACATAGCTTCTTGTACCAAGATTTTTGCTTCCACACTGGCTATCATGAAGTTATATGACGATGGCTTGATTGATCTCAACAAGACTTTGGCGGATTTTTTTCCCTATCTGAAGGGCAAGGACCATGGCAAGCTGAAGCTTATCGACATCATGACGCATCAGGCAGGATTGAAAGCTTGGGTACCGTTCTACAAGGTGACGGTGGACGAAGATGGGCCGATGGAGGCATTCTATAGCAACGAGATGGATGAAAGCCATAATATCAGGGTGGCTGAGAACCTTTTTCTTATTAATAATTATACTGATCGCATTTTCGATTCTGTCTCCAAGACCCCGCTGGGGAAGAAAAAATACCTTTACAGCGACATGGGTTTCTATTACATGCCGAAGATTGTCAAGCAGCTGACGAACCAGAGCATAGAGGACTATCTGAATGAGAAGTTTTATCATCCCATGAACCTGTCGCATATCTGTTACCAGCCTTTGAACCACTTCACACGTGAGCAGATTGCTCCCACTGAAAACGACACGGTTTTCCGGATGCAGCTGATTTGGGGCGATGTGCATGACCAGGCTGCGGCCATGTTTGGTGGCGTGGCGGGTCATGCTGGCTTGTTTGCCAATGCCCGCGACTTGGCGGTACTCATGCAGATGCTACTTGACGAAGGTACCTACAACGGTGTGCAATACCTAAAACCTGAGACGGTGCGCTATTTCACCAGAGCGCCTTTCTCTAGTAATGATAACCGTCGTGGCATAGGCTTCGACAAGTTGCCCGTCAACAAGAAAGGCTCGAGCACGGCTTCCAAGTTGGGCTCTATGAAAGGTTATGGGCATACGGGTTTTACGGGCACTTTTGTTTGGGCTGACCCGGAAAACAAGACAGTTCTCATTTTCCTCTCGAACCGCGTGCATCCTGATCCCGAACCCAATAGGTTGGCACGTCAAAACATCAGAACGGCCTTGCACGACATCCTGTATGAGGCCTATCCGATAACGGAATGAAAAAAGCGCATCTCAACGAGGTGCGCTTTTCAATAGTAATGCAGACCTACTTGATTTCATAAGTGTTGATGACGCCAATGGCATCTTCCAACACCATCTTGACCATTCTGCCATCGGAGAGTCGATAGGTCAGTTCTACCGATTTGTATCCGCCTTTCGGCACTTTGCCTTTGGCATTGATGGAGATGGTTTTCAAGCCATTGTCCTCGGTGATGGTCGTCTCGGCTTTGTTGTCAGCAGCTGCCTGTTCCCAATTGCCGGAAAGACAATTCAGCAAGGTGGCGCGTTGCAGTCCAACCATCTTTACCTTGTTGGCATCGAGGTCGGCTTTTTTGCCATCCATGTTGATTCTCACCAGGTTGCCTTCGATGATAAAATAATCGCCTTCAGGCTCGGAGTAGATCATTTTGAGTTGGTCCTTGCCATCGAAGAGGATGTGACCTGTCTTGTTGGTGGTTTTGCCAGACACTTTCATCACCTTGGTTTGGGTGAAATCAGAGTTGAAAGTTTGTTGTGCGAATGCGGTGACTGAAAACAGTACCGCAATGATAATCAATGTAATGTGTTTCATTTCTTGAGGTTGTCTAAATAGGTGACTACATCGTTGACGGTTTCAAACTTGGCCAAGGCTTGGTCGGGGATGGTGATGCCATAGTCGTCTTCAAGACGCATGAGCAGTTGGAGGATGTCGACGGAATCGGCACCGAGGTCTCTCTTGATTTGTGCGTCGAGCGTGACTCGTTCTGGGTCGATGCGCAACTGACGCGCTAAGGTGGTTTTTACAATTTCGTACATATTATTCAAATTCAAAGATTTAATATTCAAAGATTTAAAAAGTAGTGTCGGCATTTCGACAGGCTCAATGACCTTAGCTTTTCTTAAGGCAAGGTCCCTGAGCTTGTCGAAGGGCCGTTTTAATATTCATAATGCTCATACTTCATAATAATCTCTTCCATTTTAGACGACAATGAACTGACTTCCATCTTGTAGGCTTGTTCGATGCATTTCTCCACTGCTGTCGCCTTGCTGGAGCCATGGCCTTTCACGACCGTCTTCGAGGTGCCGAGCAGCACACTACCGCCGTAGTTTTGGTAGTTCATGAACTCTTTCTCCTCCATAAACATCCTCTTCATGAGTAGCGCACCAAGCTTGTATATGGGCCTCGAATAGATGTCTTTCTTCAACTTTTTCAAGAGTTCCAATGCTGTACCTTCCGTAGTCTTCACCAGCACGTTGCCCGAGAAACCGTCGCAAACCACCACGTCATAGTTGCCCGACAGCAGGTCGCGGCTCTCCATATTGCCCACAAAATGGATTTCCGGGGTCTCACTTAACAAAATGTGTGCCTTTTGTCGGATTTCATCGCCTTTTTCTGCTTCTTTTCCTACATTGAGCAATGCAATGCGCGGATTTTCAATGTTGTATACATACTTCATGTATAGGCTCGACATGATGGCAAACTGTCGCAGATGCTCGGGCGTGACCTCCACGTTGGCTCCGCTGTCGCAGATGCCGACGATGCCACCATCCATGGTAGGCAGGAGAGGGCAGAAGGCGGGACGGATGACCCCTTTCACGCGGCCGATGCGCGTCAAGGCGGCGGCCACGAGAGCGCCCGTGGAACCCGTGCTCACCATCGCGTTGATGTCGTCGTTGTCACGCAACATCCTCACGGCCTTGATCATCGAGCTTTCCTTTTTTAGTCGGATGACGTCGATGGGACGTTCCTCGCAGCCAATGACCTCGGGCGCGTGGACAATCTCAAGACGCGAACTGTCGTAGGTTTTTCCTTTCAGGTAGTTCTGTAGGATGCCCTCATCACCCGTAAGGATGAGATACAGGTCGGGCATTTTTGCCATGGCCGCCAAGGCGCCGTCCACGTTGGCCTCGGGGCTGTGGTCGCCCCCGAAACAGTCTATCAGGATTTTTATCATGTTCATTTCCTTTTTGTCACAAAACCTACAAAACCCTCAAAACTTTTTTTTCGGTTGGGGAAAGCGGCCAACTGGCCCGCTTTCCGGCGGCAACCCGGTTGGGTGCCGCCACACGCTTTACTTTGGACTTAAACATTGTTTTACAAGTTTTGTTGGTTTTGTGAATTATTACACACCTAATTTCTTGATATAACACCTATGGCGCTTGATTTTCTCTTCATCAAAGCGTTTCCACTGGTTTTGTATCGCGTAGTTGTCTTCGAGGTTCATGTTGGTCTCGGCGTACTTGACGTTTTTGAGCATCTTCATCATCTCGGCGGAAATGATGATGCTCACGCCGCGGTTGAGCCATTCGGGGTCAACGCCGATGAGGCAGAGGTCGATGACATCAGGCTTCTTCAAGGCTTTGAGCAGTCGAATCAAGGTAGTTGGAGTCAGTCTGCCGCCCGATGGACGCACCGCGTCGGCAATGGCAGGGAAGGCCAAGCCGAAGCAGACCATCTTGTCATTCTCATCGAGGATGGCAGCTACATATCTGATGTCGATGACAAGCTTGAAATTGTCGATCATCATCTTTTTCATGCCCTCGGTGAAAGGCACGGTGCCGTATAGCAGTTCGTAGGATTTGTCGAGCAGCTCGAAGATGCCATCAGCGTATTTCTGGAGGAAATCATTGGTGTTGCGTGCCGGTCCGAGATGCAGGTTGTAGCGTTTCATCACGAATTTGGCCAGCTTGTCGACCTCGCCATCGTAATCCTTAGGGATGCGCAGTCGGCTACCCGTCCAGTCTACTTCTTTTTGGTAACCAAAATTCTCGATAAAGGTCTGATAATATGGATGGTTGTAGGTCTCCTCGAAGGTGGCAGGATAGTCGAAACCGTTAATGAGCAATCCTTCGCGTTCAAGGTCGGAATAGCTCAGGGGTCCCACGACCTCATTCATGCCTTTCTTGATAGCCCAAGCCTCAATGGCTTTGAAGAGTTCGCGCGCGATTTCCTCATCTTCAATGACATCGAAATGGGTAAAACGCACTTGTTTCTTGCCAGTCTTTTCGTTGGCGGCTCGTTGCACAATGCCTGAAATGCGTCCCGACATCTTGCCGTCCTTGTAGGCGTTGAAATGGATGGAGTCGCACATGTCATTGTAGACATAGTCCTTGCGGAAGATCTTCTTCTCGTCCATGTACAAGGGCGGAGTGAAGTAGGGATTGCCCTTGTAGAGTTTCAAAGGAAAGTCAAGGAATTCCTTCTGTTGTTTTTTTGTCTGTACCTGTTCGACAGTAATCATTGAAGTGGTTCAGTTTGAAGTGGTTCAGTTAAGGCAGGTCGTTGAGTACTGAGCTTGTCGAAGTATCGAAACGCCGTCAATAAATTAAGTCGGCCCTTCGACGGGCTCAGGGGCCTTAGCTCTTATTAGCGATGTTTCGCATGGAAGCAGATGCCGATGGCGTTGGGACCGCAATGGCTCCCGATGGTCGGGTTGACGGGGGTGATGATGACGTTCAGGTCGTCGCCAAACTTCTCTTTCAATTGGCGTTCGGCCTCGGCGGCGATGTCGAGGGCATCCGAATGACCGATGACCACGCGGTGGGCCTTCACGTCTTCGCCCAGTTCTTCGACATATTTCACCAGACGGGCGATGGCCTTGGCGCGCCCCGTCTCTTTGCCGATGGAGATCATCTTGCCTTCGTTGTCGAGGTAGATGATGGGACGGATGCCAATGAAGCCGCCCATGGTGGCCGCCAGACCGCTCACACGGCCGCTACGACGGAAGAACTTCAGGTCGTCGGCGAAGAAATACATCGGGAACTTCGGCACTTCCACCTTGGCCCATTCCACGATTTCCTCGGCAGTCTTGCCCGCTTTGTACAATTCGGCGGCTTCGAGTACCACATTGTATGACAGTGCCGTAATACCCAGTGTGTCTATTTCATAAAACTTGCGTTCGGGGTATTTCTGCTTCAGTTTCTCCAAAGCCTGTCTCATGATGGTGAAGGTGTTGGAGGTACCCGATGAGAAATGCACATAAAGGATGTCATTGCCAGCAGCATATTCAGGCTCAAAATATTGGATATACGCCTCTTCGCTCATGGCGCTGGTGGTCGGCATGGTGCCTGCTCGGAGCATATCGTAGAACTTGTGGAAGTCGAATTCCTGGAAGTCGATATAGGGGTAAATCACTTGTTCACCCATGGTGTACGGCATGCTGATGAGCTTAATGCCAT
>JAEEGK010007636.1_pt1 | contig 25753 bp, 12 predicted proteins | sample 8958771 | NCBI WGS metagenome assembly JAEEGK01 (sample SAMN16246547, study PRJNA631951) | gut metagenome | biome: gut microbiome; feature: rumen; material: SC-attached | host: Bos | place: Iran: Karaj | collected 2018-10
TAAATAATAAAAAAAAATAAAAATAATAAAAAAAATAATTAAATAATAAAATTTAAATTTTAAATTTAATCAAAAAAAAAATAAATTAAAAATGAAAAATGGTCCTCATAATTCAATGATTCCGAATCAAAATTTTTCAAATATACAAAGTGGTTTTAAAACAAATATGAAAAGTCGCCATACAATGGCTCCATTTTCAACAATGAATCCCTCAACAACATTTACAAATAAAACATGGGATATAAATAAATCATCAGTAGAAGAAAACGCGGAAAAATTATTTCATTTTTTAGCAACAAATGATTTTCCGATTGGAAGTTCAAAAAAAATATTACAAACACCGAGAACTAAAAATGAATATTTAGATATATTTACTTTTATTTTAAAGAAAATTAGACCTGATATTTCACCAAATTTTATTGCAAATGAAGAAACAGTAAATCAAATTTTATCTGAATTAAAATTTCCAATGAAATATGAAAAAAAACATTTTTCTTCAATTAGTCAAGCTTATACTTGGCCAAAATTTCTTAATTCTTTAACTTATATGTGTGAATTAGCAGATTATTGTGATTTTATTAATAATAATGAAAGTTATAATGATGATTATTTATTTAATATGTTTTGTAAGTCTACTGAAGAAAAAAGTGAAGAAGAAAAAGAAGATTATTTATTTAATAGTTTTTTAATAAGTACTTTTAAAAATAAAAATGTTGAAGAAGAAAGAGAAAAAATTTTTAGTGAAATGTTATTAAAAACTCAAGATAATATTTCCAATTTAGAAAAAAATATTAATGAATATCAAATTATTGATGAAAAAATTACAAAGTTAAAAAATGAATTACCTGATATTCAAAGTTTGGAAAATTCGAAAAGTGATTTAGAAAAAAGTTTAGTTAAAGATAAAGAAAAATTAGTTTCTATTGAAAATAAAATTTTAAGTTTGAAAAAAGAAATTGAAAATAAATCAAAGAATAATTTAGAAAAGGAAAAAGAAATAGAGAATTTAAATAAAAAATTAAAAAATACTGAAAATCTTTTAAAAAATCAAAAATTGCAAATTGAAGATGTTGCTAAATTAAATGAAAGAAAAACTATTTTAGATGCAAATTATGAAAATTTAAATATGAAAAAAAAAGAAATGATAGAAAAAGTAAATGAATTAAAATCTAAAATAAATGAACAAAAAACTAATTTAATTAAATCAAAAATAAATACAAAAGAGAAATATGGTATTGATAATATTGATTTAGATAATTTAATTTTAAATTGTGAAAATCCAAATTATAATATTAATGAAATGAAAAATTATTTTAATAATGAAATTAATAATGCAAAATCTTTAATAAATATTAAAAAAAGTGAATTAAATGAAAAACAAATCGAATTAAGTAAAATAGAGAATAATTTAAGATTAATAGAAGAAAATATATTAAATAAAAAATTAGAGTTAAGTTCTCTTTCAAATGATTACAAAAATAAAGAAGAAGAAATTGAAAATGAAAAAATAAAAGGAAATAATTTTTTAGAACAATATCAAAATGAATATAATAATGTTAATCAATTATTAAGTGAATTAATGGCAAAATGTTCAAATCTTGAATTAGAAATAATGAATCTTGAAAATTTAAAAAAAGAAAAAATTATTCAATATGAAAAATTACTTGAAGAAGCAGAAAAATTAAATAAAGAATATGGAAAAAAAACAGATGAAACTTCCCTTTATGTTGAAAATATGAAAGATGAAATTTTATCTGAAATTAGACAAAATTATAAATCATATAATGAGATTTTTATAAAAATGAAAGAGGAAAATAATAAAAAATAAACAATATAAAAAATGTAAATTTAATTATTTAAATGATTTTTTTAAGAATTTATAATAATTAATTAAATATTTTAATTTTTTTTTAATTTATGATGAATAATTATTCAAAAGATAATAATAATAATGATTGGGATAAAAACTCTATTAATAGTGATGTTTCTGCAAATACAGATTTAAAAGTTTTTCATGGAGCAATTAATGGAAATAATTACTTAAATGATTTAAATCAAAATGATAATAATTTATATAAAAAAATTATTCACAAACAACAAAAAGATAAAAATGAAAATCTTAATAATAAAATAAATGATAAATTTAATTTAGATAATTATAATTTAAAAGAACAAAAAAATGATAAAACAATATCAAACAAAAATTTAAAAAATTTACATGGAAATATTTTTAATTTATTCCATCAAAACTTAGATAATCAAAATGAAAAAAGTCAAAATATAAATAAATATAATAATAATTCAATAACAAATTCTTCATCACAAAATACAGAACTTTTATCATTTAGAAATGAATCAGATATAAAAACAAATGCAATAAATTCAAATTTGAATATAAAATCAAATTTAAAAAAAGTAGAAAAACAACAACAATTATTAATGAAATTTAAAGATGTAACTTTTGAAGATGAAGAAATTATAAATGCAGGTTCTGTTAAAATTTTTGAAAATGAACCTAAAAAAATATTAAATTCATATAGAACAATGACTAATTCTCAATGTACTTTTAAAATTTCTACTATTGAAAAAGGAATTGCTTTACTTGTTAATAGTCAAGATTGTATTTTTACAATGCCAACTATTTTACTTCCTAAAAATATTCAAATTGGAAATAATTATACATTTTTTATTCAAGAAATTAACAAAAATATTCAAGATAAACATAAAATTGCAGTTTTACAAAAAAATTATTTAAAATCCTTTTCTGATACTTAAAAAATATAATATATATATAAAAATAAATTCTTTAATATATTGAGCAAATATTATATATATATATATGAAATTTGAAACATTATAATTTAATTATCTACATCACAATAATATATTTATAATGAAGATGAATTTGATTTAAATTTAAATTACTTCTTATTTTTAATTTTAATTTTTTCGTTTTCTCATTCTTCTTTTTCTTTTTTTTTCATCTTCATCTATATAACTATTATTTTCTTTATTTTCATTATTTTTATTATTTATATCATTCATTTTTATAATATCCTATTTAAAAAAATGATTATCTTCACTACAAAAAATTTCCATTTTACTAATATTATTAATATACTCAAAAAGTTTAACATGTTTCATTTGAAAAATACTCATATATTTTAAATATTCTTTTTTATGAATATGATTCTCAAATTCCCAAGGTCCTTTAAACCATTTTTCCCTTTCTTGTCTTTTCCAAATACCATACTTAACATTATCTCCACTAATTTTAATACCAACACCATTAAAAAGTCCATTTTCAAAGAATCCAACATAACATTCCAAAGGATTTAAAACCCAAATAAAAATGCCAAATCCATTTCTTTTATCATTCTTATAATTACCAAAATATCTTTTTCCATTACTCCAATAAAATTCTCCATAACCATTCATAGTACCATTAAGAATTTCTCCTTGATATAATTTCCCATCATTATATTCAATAATACCAAAACCAGTCATTTCATTATTAACAAAATTTCCTTTATAAATTGTACCATCTGACCATTTAAAAGTCCCAATACCATTTTTTGTACTTTTTGAAAATTCTCCTTCATATTTTGTATCATCATCACTTCTTTCTATTCCAATTCCAACAAGATAATTTCCATTGTAATTTCCTTCTACTTGTAAACCACCATTATTATATATTCCATAACCATTTGGTTCATTGTTTAAATATTCTCCTATGAAATTACCATTTATATTATCTTGATAATGTCCTATTCCATTTGCTTTGTTTAAAGAAAATATTCCTTGAAATGTTGATTTGTCATTATATTCTATTCTACCGTATCCACTTTTTAATTGAGGTTGCTTTTTTGGGGAAAAAGTACTTTTTATTGATTGTGTTATTTTTATTTCTGGAGTTATTGAGTAATTTTCTATTTTTTTCTTTTCTGAAAGTTGGCCATAATAACGATATTTTATTTGTCTTTTTGAATTTAAGTTAAATGGTACTAATGGAATTTTTGTTCCTTTTGTTTGAATTTTTGTCATTAGATTTGCAAATGATAATTTTGTTTTACTTATGTTATAAAATAAATTGCTTTCTTGGTCTATTTTATTATTGTTATTTTGCTCGTTTATATTGAATTTAACATGAAGTTTACCAAATTCAAGTTTTTTTGACTTTTTTTTTTTGACTTTTTTTTTTTGATAGTATTTTTTATAGAATTTTTGGATTAAGATTACGTTTTTTAAATAATAAAAAAAATTATTGCTCTTATTATAACTTTCAACAAAGATACAATCTAAATTATTTTTACCATCAATTGTAACACTCTCATTTCTTAAAATTCCAGTTTTATATAATTTTTCAGAAAATTGTTTGTTTTTGTCTTCATTATCACTTTCTTCATCACTTTTATTTTCACTAATACTTTCATTATTACTTATACTATTACTTATACTATTAATACTTTTTTGACTTATACTTTCTATTATACTTTTATTTATACCTGATTTTGAGTTTGAACTTTTGATTTTTGAAGAATTTTCTTTTCTGTATACTGAGTGTGTTTGTAATATTACATTGTTTTTTTCACAACATGAATTATAAGTACAAATTGGAATTCCCATAATTTAAAAAAAAATTAAAAAAATTAAAAATAAATTTTAACTTCTTTTTTTTTTTTTTTTGTTTTTTCATTTTTTTTTATTTATTCTTTTCAATATTATTTAAATATATTCTATAATGGATGAGAAAAATAATAACAATAATGAAATTACAGATACACAAAAATTACTTCAATTAATGAAAGAACAAAATAAAGAATTGAAAATAAGTAAAAAGAAATTAGAAAAATTAGAAGAAAAATTTATTCAAGTTAATACAGATTTAAAAAATGTTGTAAGTGATAAAACAAATATAGAAGTATTTTTAAAAGAAATATTTCCAAAAGATATTGCAGAAAAAGTAATAAAAAAAGAATATGGAACTTATGAAACTGCAGAACTTACAAAATTATGGTTAATTTCAGAATCACAAAATCAAAATGAATACACAAATATTTTATCAAAATTAAAAGCAGAAATTAGTGAATTAAATGCAAATAATAAAATATTACAATTAAATTTAGATAATATTACTCAAGAATATAATGATTATAAAGAAAATAATAAAGAAAATGAAGAAAAATTTAAAGATGGTTTAAATGAATTAGAAGATTTAAGAGTTAAAGTAGTTAATTTAGATAATGAAAAACAATACTTAATGAAAGTAATAGATGAAAAAAATAATGAAATTGAAGTTTTAAATAATTTAGAATTAGAAAATGCAGAATTAAAAGCAAAAAGTTTATTAAATAATTTTGATTCATTAATGACTGATTCTAATTCTAATAATGATCCTTTTAATTATTTAAATAATTCAAATACAAATAAACAAAATAATACAAATGAAACAAATAAAAATCAAATTAAAATTGAAAGTTTAAATATGGGAACTCAGACAGAAAATAAATTCTATACTACAGAAGAATATAATAAATTATTAGAAGAAGTTGAAAATTTAAAACAAAAAAATGAAAAATTAAAAAATGAATTTAATGATTATAAAGATAAAAGCCATAAAATTTTTCTTTCTAATGAAAGTAATTATAATAAAATATTAAAAGAACATGAAACATTAAAAAAAGAATTAGCTGATTTATTAAATAAACATAAAGAAAGTAAAAATAATAATTTATTTAATAATAAACAATCACATCCTAAAATTGAAGTTTCATCGGTTGGTCCAATTCAAAATTATTCAAAGTCTCAAAAAGTTAATATGGAATATTTAAAAAATATTACTTTAAAATATTTAGAAGCTTTAGCAATTGGAAATGAATTTGAATCAAAAATTTTAGAAAATGTTATTTTCACTGTTTTAAATGTTTCAAAAAATGAAATTAAAAATTTAGAAGAAAAAAGAATTACTTCAAGTTTCTATTATAATTTATGGTATAATGCAAAAGCTTTTCTTACTTCCAAAATTTATGGTGATAATAATAGTGATAATCAAAAAAATGAAAATAATAATAAAAATGAAGTTAATCAAAATAATGAATTAAAACCAGAAAATAATGATAATTTAACTGGAATATTAATTGAAAGTGATTAATTAAATATAGATTTTATATTATTTTTAAATAGTAGAAATAAATAAATTTAATTATTGTTTATTTATTTTTTAATTAAATAAAATAATTCAATTATAAAAAAAGAATAACAAAATTTAAAACAATGTCAGATAATAATTTGAAGAAAAAAGCAATATCAAGAGTAGTAAATGATATGATAAAAGATGTAATAAATAAAGCAAAAAATACATTAGTAATATTAATTTTAGATAAAAAAACATCAAAAATGTTAAGTTCATTTTTAAAAATGAGTGATTTAATAAATTTAGGAATATTTACAGTTGAAAGTATATCAATTTCAAGACAACCTTATCCATTATATCATGCAATTTATTTTATTTCTTCAAATAAAAAAAGTTGTGAAGCAATTGTTCATGATTTTAAACATTCAAATAAACCTAAATATAAAAGAGCACATATTTTTTTTTGTGAACCAATTGAAAATGAAAACTTTAATATTTTAGTAGATAAAAAATTAGTTCAAAGAGTTTTATCTTGTAAAGAATTAAATTTATCTTTTTATATTATTGATAAAAATTTATTTGATTTAGGTTTTCAAAATGATAATTTAAAATTATTTAAAGAATTTTTTAATTTAAATTATTATGTAAATAAAATTTCAAATGATTTATATACAGTTTGTTTAATAATTGATTTATATCCTAATATTCAATATCAAAAAAAATCAAAAAATTCAATTTGTGAGAAAATAGCAATAAAATTAAATAATAATTTAAAACAATTTTTTCTAAAAAAAAAAAAGCCTCGTAGAGGAATATTATTATTAACAGATAGAACTTTAGATCCAACATCACCTTTACTTCATGATTACAATTATGAATCAATGATTTATGATTTATTTTCAAATTTAATAGAAAATAAAAATGAAATAAAAATAATAAAAGAAACTTCAAAATTAGATGATAATGATTTTTTATGGTCAAAATATAAAAATAAACATATTGCAAAAGTTTGTGATGAATTATCAGAAGATTTTGATAATTTTAGGAAAAGTGATATTGGACAAATTGGATCAAATAAAGAATTTGAAAATTTTGATGATATGAAACATATTCTTCAAAATATGGAAAGTTATAAAAAATCAAATAAATTATTTAATATTCATATAAATTTATGTGAAGAAATTAATAAAAAATTCAAATCAAATAATTTAAATAATATTTTTGAAATGGAACAAGAAATTTTATCTGGTGTTGATATAAATGCTAATCCTATTGATCCTAAGGATTTATTAATAAATTTTAATAAATTAAAAAGTGAATTAGAAAACAATAATCAAAGAAATGATATTTTAAGAATTTTATCTATTATGATGACTTCTTTAGAAATTTCAGAAAATGATTTTTTTAATAATGCAGGTCAACTTTCAATAGAAGAAAAAAAAATATTTACAAATTTTAATCAATTAGGAATTAATTTTTCAGAAAATAAGAAAAAAAATATATTTGTAAGAAAAGATAAGTCATTAGAAAATAAAGTAGAAAGAAAAAAATTAAAAAAAAAATTATCTGAAATTGAATATAATGTATTAAGAGTATCTCCAAAAATTCAAAATATAATAGAAAAAAGTGCAAATTGTGAATTAGATTTAAATGAATTTCCATTTATTGATGATTGTAATTATCCAAAAAAAAAAACAAAAGCAAAATCTATTTTTGCAACAAATGATGATGATTCAAATTTTGATTGTCCTGAATATATATATTTTAATATAGGAGGAATTTCACATAATGAAATTACAGCAATTAATAATTTAATTATTGAAAATAAAATTCCTTATAATGTAATTATAGGCTCAACTGGGATTTATAATGCAGAAGATTATTTAAAAGAATTACAAGATTTAAATAATAATTTTAAATTAGATGTTGAAGATAATTTAAATGATAAGAATAATAATGATGATAATAATATTAGTAATTATAATGATAGTGAAATAATTCTTGATTCTAAAAAATCTGATAATGATAAAACTAATATTGAATTAAAAATTGTTGAAAATAGTTATTCTGAAGGTATGGGAGAAAAAATATAAATTTTATTGTTTAAATTTAAATTATAATTAAATAAATAATTTATATTAAATAAAAGAAATATTTAAATTTTTGAAAAAGATAATACAGTATAAAAAATTATATATATTATCATATTATAAAAAAAAAATTTTAAAACAAATTAATAATAATTTTAATAATTTTAAATTTAAATTCTTTATGAAAATATCAAAAAAAAATTACTCTTCCTCATTATTATTCTTATCATTATTATTATTATTCTCATTATTTTCATTATTTTCATTATTATTATTATTTTCCTCTTTATTCTCTTCTTCTAATTTTTTATCATCTTCATTTAATTTTAAGACTTCAATATTATTATTATTTCCATTATTATTATTATTATTATTTAATTCATTATTATTATTATTATCAACAATATCTCTAATATCATTAACTAAAGGACTATTATCACCTTGTATTGGAATAGCATCATCATTTTGTTTTTCTTCATCTTCTTCTTCACTTTTTTCATTTTCTTCAATATCATTTTTATGAAAAGTAGCTTCTAATAAATAATTAGCTAAATCTTCAACTGGATCTTCAGGCATATTTTCACATATTTTTAAAATACCTTTTGATAACATTGGAATAACATTTTCAGATAAATATCTTCTTAAAACTTCACTTTTTTTTTCTAATAATTTAATTTCATTTTCTTTTTCTATTTCAATTTCTGTTTTTTGTTTTACTGCAGATTGAGAATCTTCTTTTTCATTATGATCTTTTAATTGAGCTGAAATAAAAGATAATTCTTCTTGTAAATTTTCATTTTCGTCATCATTAAATAATAATTCTTTTACTTTTCTATTCATTTTTTCTTCTTCTTCTCTTGCTTTTTTTCTTGCATCAAAATGTCTTCTTCCAATTACTTCTTCTTCTTTTTTTTCTTCTTCTACTTTTTCTTCTTCTTTCTTTTCTTCTTCTTTTTTTTCTTCTTCTTTCTTTTCTTCTTCTTTCTTTTCTTCTTTTTTTCCTTTTTTTCCTTTTGCTGCTTCTTCTTCTTCTTTTCTTTTTCTTTCTTCTTCTTCAGCTTCTTTTCTTTTTCTTTCTTCTTCAGCTCTTCTTTCTTTTTCTTCTTTAATATAATCATAATAAAATTTATCATAATTTAAAGCATCAGTAACTTTATTAATTTTACCATCATTATTTTCTTTAATAAAATCTTGGCATTCAATAATAATATCTAAAATATCTTTTTTAGCATCAATATTTAATATTTTTAACTTTTCATTTTCTTTAAAATAATTTTCAATAGGTTGATAATTTTCACCAGTAGCATCATCTTTTAATTTATTAAATCTTCTACTTGCTCTATCTAAAATTACAGCAGCATTAGGATCTTTTGGATCTTTTGGGAAATCTTCACTTTCTTTTAATCGATTTATTAAAAATTGTTCATCAACTTCACTTAAATTAATAATTACATTTGGTGTATATTCATTATTTTCATCATAATCAAATAAATCCTTTATTTCATTATAAGTTTTTGGATAACCTTCAATAATATAACCATATATTTGAGAATCATTTTCTTGTAATCTTTTCTTTAAAACTTTATTCATTAATTCACCTGGTAATCTCATATATGCTTCAGCTGAAAATGGTGGATCTGTTTTTTTTTTATTTGGTCTTTTATTATAATTTTCTTCTGCTTCTGCAATACCATTTTGTAAATCATTATAAGTTTTTTGTATTTCTTTAATTAAATCACCTTCAATACTATTTCTTCTTCCATCTTCATCAATTTCAGGTTCATATTCATCTTCATTTATTAAATATTTTGAATAATTTGCAATATCTTTTATATTAATAATTGGTAAATGGAATATTTTACCTAAAATATTTGCTACTGTTGTTTTTCCACTATATGGAATTCCTAATATATAAATTCTATTTGGTGTTAAATTACGATATTTTATAAATTCTTTTTTTACTGTTTTTAAACTTTGTAATATACCATATGGACATTGCCATTTAAATAAAGGAGCATTTTGGGTGTTTAAATCTTCTTCTTCTTCTTCTTCTTCATTTTCATGAGGTTCTATTTCTTTTTTTCCTAATATAAATCCTGATGGTAATATTTTTACGTTGAAGTTTAATATTTCTAATGGAAAATTCATTGAAATTTCTATTGGTTCTTTATATTCTCTTTTATCTTCTTCTTTCTCTTCTTTTTTTTCTTCTTCTTTTTCTTCTTCTTCTCCTTCTTTTTTTTCTTCTTCTTCTCCTTCTTTTTTTTCTTCTTTTTTCTCTTCTTTTTTATCATCTTTTTTCTCTTCTTTTTTATCATCTTTTTTTTCTTCTTTTTTATCATCTTTTTTCTCTTCTTCTGGATTTTCTTCATTTTCAATACTTTCAATAACTTCTTCTTTTTTTTCAATCATATATTTTCTATTACTAACACATTTGTAAATAGATTTAATAACATTTTTCAAAGTTTTATTTTTAGTTTGATCAAAAGCTAAAATATAATGAGATTTAGGTTTTTTATCAATTAATTTTTTAATAATAGAAACAATATCTTTCATATGAATAGTAGGAATAAAATTATCTGCAAAATTATTTAATACAAAATTTTGAATTGGTAAATTTAAAATTGCATTTTTGAAAATTTCATAAAAGAAAGGATCTCCATAACCATAAATAAATCCAGGACAAATAACATAAGAAAATATTTTATCTTTATTATTTAAACTCAAAGCTAAATTTTCAATAAATTTAAATTTAATATATTTTGTAATAGGAATTCTTTTCATATAATCTTGTTCAGTATAATATAAAATTTTAGGTAAATCTTCTTCTTCTTTTTTTTCTTCTTCTTCTTCTTCTTTCATTTCTTCTTCTTCTTCTTTTTTTTCTTCTTCTTCTTCTTTTTTTTCTTCTTCTTTCTTTTCTTCTTCTTTTTTTCCTTTTTTTCCTTTTGCAGCAGCTTCAGCTTCTAATCTTTCTTGTTCTTCTCTTTCTAATCTTTCTCTTTCTTCTTGTTCTTTTCTTCTTTTTTCTTCAATTCTTTTTTCTCTTTCTTCATCTTCATCAACTGGAGTAATATAAACTTCACCAGAATCACTTTCATTATTTTTATATTTAATTGGAGTTTTTGCCCAAGTCATAATATTACTAATTATTATCAAAATTTTTTTTGATTCAATATTTATTTGTTTTAATCCTCTAATTATATATTCTAATTCATTTACGTCACCATCATTTAAATTATATATTATTATGTCGTTTTTAAATATTTCACTTTGATATGCTGTGTTATAGTCAAATTTGATTATTTTTGGTTTGAAGTATAATGGCATTCTTTCATCTTCTTCTTCATATGTGTTTGTTGTTCCCATAAATTCTATTTTTGTCTTTGAATCTGGAAGGTGGTCTGTACGAAATGTTTCTATTATGAAATTTGAAAACCAACTATCCATGTTGTTTAGAAATATTTTTTGAGTTTTTTTTGACATTTTTTATTTTTGAGTTTTAATTTTAGAAGTTATATTTTTTTTTATTATTTAATTTTTTTTTTTTTTTTGGAGTTTTTTTTTTTATTTTTGAATATATTAAAAATAATTAATATGTTTTTTTATATATTTTTTTTAAATTATTTTATATTTTTAAATATAAAATGTTTAATTACATTGGGATTCTTCATAGGTCAACTTCAATTTCTCATGTTTTAAGATCTCATTTTTTACAAAATACATCATTAAATTTAATTTTAGCAAAGAATAATATTATTGAAATATATAATTTAACTAGTAATGGATTGGAAACGACACCTTATTTAAATATATTTGGTAATATTATTATTTTAGAAAATGTTCCTTCTAATAAAATTCCAAGTGATAATCTTTTTATTTTAACTGAAGATTTAGATTATGCAATAATATCATCATCAAAAGAAGGAAAAATTGAAAATTTAGTTAAAGGAACTATCAAAGAAGATATTGGTAAAAAACAAGATAAAGTTTTATATACATTAAATAATGATAAAAATTATATTGTAATAAGTGCATATAAAAATATATTTAATATAATATGTGTAAATGTACAAAAAAGAGAACAAAGTAAAGATTTTATTTTAAGATATGATTATGAAGATATTTTATTTATGCAACCTTTTAATTTAAATCTTTTTTCAAAACCAACAAATAATACAATTAATTTTTCAATTATTAAAACTTCTTTAATATTAAATAATCAAAATGTAGATGAAAATAAAACAAATAATAGTTTAAATCATACAATTGAATTTCAATCTCTTGAAATAAATACTCAAACTTGTATTATTTCATCACCTAAAATTGAAGATACAAAAAAAAATTTATCATTAAATGTAACAATTAATAAAGGAAATACAATAGAAAAAATAAACACACATGAAAAAGAAGTTAATATGTTACAAACAATAGATTTATTATCAGATCCAACAATAAATTTACTGATAACTCATCCAAGTGGAATTGTATTTTTATTTTTTTCAAACCACTTATCAATATATCAATATAATAATAAAAGTAAAAAATTAGAAAAACAAAATTTTAATTGTAATTATACAGATAGAAAATTTGTTTCATTTACAATAATTGAAGAATCAACATTTCGTTATTTAACAGTTGATATGAATGGAAATTTATTTTTATTAATTTTAAAAAATCCTTGGAATGAAAATAAAATAAATTCAAATTCAAATATAATTTTTCAATTTTTAGGTGAAGTAAATTATTGTTCAAATTTATGTTATTTAGATAATGGATATTTTTTTATAGGAAGTAATTTAGCGAGTAGTCAATTAATTAAAATTGATGATAAATCACCTTATTTAAAAGTAATTGTAGAATTTGAATCTTTATCTCCAATAAATGATTTTATTATTGTTAATAATAGTAATGAAGAAAATTCAATTGAAATTTTATCTATTAGTGGAACTGATAAAAGTTGTTCTATTAAAACAATTAGTAAAGGAACTTCTATTTTATTTAATGGAGAAATTAAATTTAAAGGAATTAAATCAGCTTTTAAAATTGAATATAAAGATAGGAATAAAATGGATATTGATTCTGGAAAGAAAAGAAATAAAATTGTGACAATGATTATTTCTAATATTTTAAAAAGTGTTTGTATTGATATTAATAATAATTTTGAAATATCTATTAATAATAATATTAAGTTTGATGAAGGAGAATTTATTTTTTTTGCTTGTAATAATTATAATATTAATATTATTATTTCTAATAAAAATATTTATTTATACGATGAATTTCTTAATTTAAGAAGTAAAAAAAAATTAAATGAAAATGAAAAACCTTTATTAATAAAATTTCATAGGAAAACTTCTTCAATTTTTATTTATAATTCAAATAATGATTTATTAAAATATGAAATTAAAAACGAATCAATAAGTGAAGTTAGTAAAATTTTAGAAAATGTTTATATTTCTGCATTTGATATAAGTACTCATTTTTTAATTTATAGTTTATGGGAAAGTGATAATATTTATATTTTATCATTTACAAAAAATTCAAATCAAAATAATAATCAAATCTTATGTTCAATAGATGAAAATGTAAAATATATTCAAATATCTTCAATTCAAATTTTAAAAAAAGATGATATGAAATTTTTCTTTATTTCATTATCAAATGGTAAAATGCTTTATTATAAATTAAAACCTCAAGAAAGAAATTTATCAAATTATACATTTAGTAAAAATGATTTTATTTTCAAAAGAAAATATAATATATCAACAGAAGCATTTTCAATTAAAAAAATAAAAAACAAATTAAATAATGAAAATTGTTTATTTTTAGATAGTCCTACACCATCCTTTATTTATATTAATAAAGAAAATTTAATAATTTCTAATTTCAATATTAAAAATTGTAATAACATTTTTGATATTTATAATTCATATTTATTTGTGTTTAATGACTGTCTCTTATTTGGAAATTTATCAAATACACAAAGTCAAAATGTTCAAACAAAAAAATATGGTTATCAATTATATAATATATCCTTAATTACATTTAGTCAAAATAAAAATATGACTTTTATTGGAATGATATCAGAAGAAAAAGAAAATGGAATAACAAAAGGTAATTTTATATTTACAGATTTAAATTTAAAAGAAATATCAAGATATAAATTTGAATATGATTTCGAAGTTGGAACATCATTTTGTGAAATAGACAATAATAAAGAATCAAATAATAAATTAATAATAATAGGTACTGGAATAATTGAAAATATAAGTCAAGAACCAATTTTAGGTCATTTATATCTTTTATTAATTGATGGAGAAAATAATTATAATATAAAAAAATTATATGAAATCGAAACAAGAGGAGGAGTTTATAAAGTAAATTACAAAAACAATATAATATATTGTGCAATTGGAAATACACTTTTTTTATATTCTCTAATAGAAAATGTTTCAAATAATTATTATGAATTTAACTTAATTCGAAAAATAAATGAATTCACTTTAATTAATGATATTTCATTTTTAAATAATGAATATTTAGTAATAAGTGATGTATATCGTTCAATATCAATTTATTCATATAAACAAGAAAATGAACAATTTATTGAAATATGTAGAGATTATTATCCAACTTGGATTTATGGAATAACTCAATGTTCAAATGATACTTTATATATAAGTGATATTGATGGAAATATTATTACTTTAAAAAAAATGCTTCATACTAAAAGTGAAGAAGAAAAATATAAATTAGAAAGAAAAGCTTATTTTAATTTTGGTGAAAGAATAAATAAAATGATATCTACTAAAATTAAAGCGAAAGATTTAAAAGAAATATCAATTTTTGAAAATAAAGAAAGTGATGAAGTTAATATTGTTTATTTTGGAAGTTTAAATGGTTCAATTGGTGTTATTATTCAGTTAAATAAAGAAATTTTTGAGTTTTTAAAAAAATTAGAAGAAATTATTATTAGTAAAACTTATAATAATGGAAATTTTGATTATAAAAAATGGAGAAGTTTTAAAGATGGGTTTATTTCTTATGAAAGTAATGGATTTGTTGAAGGAAATATTTTAGAAGATTTTCTTAATTTTGATGATGATTATAGGAAAAAAATTTTAAAAGAGTTAAATTATCCTTGGCAAAAAAATATTAATGATGTTATTAATATTATTGAAACACTTGTTAAATATCATTAAAAAAAAAAAATAAATAAATAAAATATATATCTTTATAATAAAAATTATATTTTTTAAATAAAATATTTATAATTTGTAAAATGTATGAATTATTCATACTATATAAATTAAAGAATTTTTCTTATTTTAAAGTTGTATATTTATTATTATTTATGATAAATATTTTTTTTTTTCAAATAAATTCTGTTAATTTATTTTAAATATTGATAGTCATTAAAAATTCATTTTAATTAATTCTATAATTTGATTCCTTTTATTAAAATACATCTTAAAGTATTTATAAGTTTTTTCCTTAAAAAAAATTCAAAATATAAATAAAATTTTGTTAACAATAATTTAAATATATAAAAAATAATATAAATCATTTTTATTTTTAATTTTTCAATTTATAAGCATATTAATGGAAAATTTAACGAATATATTAATATTCCTTTTTTAATATATTTTTGGCTATAAATTTAATACAATATATTAATTTAAAAAATTAGATGTGTTTTAAACTTCTTATAATCAGAAGTAAAGCTTTATAATTATTTTAGATTTTTTACACTTATATTATAAATAAATAATTTATAATCAATTATATTTTATCTCATATCCAAATAAAAATAAAAAAATTGATAAAAGCTAATATTAATACACAAAAAAAAATAAAAAATTTACAACCTGAAAAAATAATAAAAAATAATAAAAAAATAATTTTTTTCCATAAATATCCGAAAAAAAAAAAAGAAAAACATTCACAAAAAAAAAAAAAAAATGGAAGATTTCGATACAATAAAAAACAACGTTCGTCAATACATATTAAGAAAACACAAAATCCAACTTCCTGAAAAATTCTTAGGAGTACATTTAGAAAGTTTAGGAGGATTAAGTAACACAAATTACGTAGCAACAATCACGAATAAAACAACAAATGAAAGAATAAGCCAAATTCTCTATAGAAAATTTGGAGAAATTTCAGATGTTGTAGATCGTGATTTGGAGACTATGATAATAAATGATTTAGCTCAAAAAGGAATTGGGCCAAAAATTTATGAAAAAGATCCAAATGGTAAATATAGAATTGATGAATATTTAGCAAATACTTCTCCAATACCAAAAAAAGATGAATTTGATCCTTTAGTTTTAAGTCAAATTAATCAAATTGTAAATAATTATTCTTTGATTATAAATGTATACAAATATAATATTTCTGAAGAAAATATTAATTTTAGTATTGTTAAAGATGGTTTATCTAAACCTAAAAGAAGAATTAATAATAATATGTTTGATAAATGTATGGTTGAAATGTATAATAAAGCATATAAGGCTTTTAATGTTTTCTCAGAGCAATTTAAAAAAAATTTTTCTCGGGAAAATAATAAAGATTTATATGCTGAATTTGATAGTTTTGAATATTATATGAACAATTATAAAAAATTATTTACTAATATTTTCCCAAAAAGTGGTTTTATGATTTTATGTCATAATGATATTCATAGACTTAATTTAATTTGTAGAAAATCTGATAATAAAATATTTGTTTTAGATCATGAATATGCTTGTTTGAATCTTGTTGGAAATGATATTGCAAATTATATGAATGAGTCTTGTTATATTTATGAACCTGAATATGTTTTTACTAAAGATTTAATTAATTTTGATAAGTATTTTGGATTTTATAAAAATTATATTAAAACTTTTTGTGATAATCATAAGTTTTTAAATTCAACTGATGATGGAAAAAAATTTTTGAAGGAAATTCAAACTAAAAAATATTATCTTAAATTACATGTTGTTCTTAATTTGTTTTGGTTTTTATATTGTGGTATTTATTTGAATTTTTCAGAGTTTTATAAAGATCAAAAAAACTTTTTCTATTTTCAACATGGTATCCATAGAATTATTCATATTGAAGCTGCTATGAAAGATATAGAAAAATTACCTTAAAAAAAAGTAAATATTAATAGTTATTTCTTTCATATAAATTTAATCTTTAATAATTAATTTATATTACTAGAACAGAAGATTAAATATTGTTTTGATGTGTAATTAATAATTAAATTATTTATATCCTGTCAAAGAACAAAATATTATTAAATTTAAAATATTTATAATATTTAAAAAATATTAAATTTTATTTTTTTATTTGTTTTTTTTATTTAAAAAATAATTTAATTATTAAATTAAATTTCAATATTATAGAATGGCAAATACAGATTCACCAATAATTTTTTTAAATTCTCACGTAGAAGATCTAGAAAATATTTTATCTTCAGTAAAAGAAATTTTAGACAATCATTCAATTCAATTTAAATCTGAAGATACATATATTCTTTTAACAATATTAAATGATTGTTGTTTAAAAGAAGAAGGTAAATTAGATGAATATTTAAAACAATTAACAAATGATGATAATGTAAGAAACTCATTAATTACTTTTATTAATGAAGAAAAAGATAATATATTAAGTTATATGAGAGAATTTGAAGGAAAAAGAAAATCGAATTATTTATATTTAAAAAAATTTGAATGGAAATTTATAGGTTTATCATCTCCAAATGATTTAATTCAAGGAATTATTAAACCTAAAATATTAGTTAAATTATATTTTCATGATGGTAGTGAAAAATTATTTGAAACTGATTTTTGTACTATTAAAAAATTACAAGAAGAAATTGATGAATGTCTTGCTGGTTTTCATTCAACTTATTCAAGAAGAATAGATAACTTTGCAAAATAAAAAAATAAAAAAAATATTAAATAATTATTAAAAATAATATAATTTAAAAAATAAAAAATAAAATTAAAAAAATAAATTGAAATTAAATCAAAACTAAAATTTAAAAAAATTAAATTAAATTAAACGTAGAAAAATGGACCCAGAATTATTAGATAGAACATGTAAAAAAATATCTCAATTAACTCGTGTAATATATTTATTAAACACAAGAAATGATGAAAGTGATGCATTAATAAAAGCAATATTAAAAACATATGATTCAGAATTAGAAAATATGAGAAAAGAAGCAAATGAAGTAATTAAAGGATACAAAAAGCAAATGGATAAAATAAAAGAAAATGCAAATCTTGAAGGTAAAGTAAAAGAAATAAGAAAAAAATATGATGAAAGTTGTGTTAGTTTTTTAGGTAAAATTGATAAATTTAAAAAAGAAGTAAATAAACAAAATGATACTATAAAAAAAGAATATGAAAGTAAATATGAAAGAATGATGGATGAAGTTGATCAAATTAAAAGAGATGCTGATAAGAAAATTAAAGATTATATGAGAAAAATGGATGATGAAAAAAAAAAAATGAATTCTGATAAAGATGTTGTTATTAATGAATTAAAAGCAGAAATTGAAAAAATTAAAAAAAGTTATGAAGATAAAATTAAAAGTTTAAATGAAGAAAATAAAAAAAAATTAGAAAAACAACAAAATGAATTTAATGATAAAATAGAAAAATTAAAAGCTGATTATGAACAAAAATTATTAGAAAAAGATAAAGCACTAAAAAATAGTAATTTAACTTTAAGTCAACAAATTGAAAATATGAAAAAAGATTATGAATCAAAAATAAAGAATTTAAATGATGAAATAAGTAATTTAAAAAAAACACTTACTTCAAAAGATAATGAAATATTAGATTATAAAAATAAAATAAGTTTCTTAGAAAAAGAATTAGAAAATTTTAAATCTAAATGTAATGAATTACAAGAAAGATTAAATAAAACAGCAAATTTATCTCAAGCACAAATGAATGAAATAATGAAACAAATTGATGAATTAAAAAATCAATTATCAAATGAAAAAAATATAAATAATGATTTAAATAATCAAATTAAACAATTAAAAAATAATGTTGAAGCAAGAGATACTAAAATTAAAAGTTTAGAAATATTAATTCAACAATTAGAAAAAGAAAATGATAATTTAAAAAGAGATGGAAATAGTGAATTACTTAAAAAAGATAATTTAATAAAATCATTAAATGAACAAATTTCAAAATTAAATACAGAAAAAAATGATTTAAATAATAAAATAAAACAATTAAATGATACAATAAATAAATTAAATAAAGAAATAGAAGATTTAAAAAAAGAAATTGATAATTTAAAAAATGAAATATCAAATGCATCTCAAAATTCAAAAGATTCAATGGCATTAATGCAACAAAAATTAAAAGAAAAAGAAGAAGAATATAAAAAAAAAATTGCTGATTTAATTGCAGAATATGAATCAAAAATTAATAAATTAATGAATGATTCTGATAGTGCTTCTTCACAATTAAAAAAAAGTTATGAAGATAAAATTAAAAGTATTCAAGAAGCTTTTGATAAAGAAAAAAAGAATTTAGAAAATTTATTTAATGATGAAAAAAATAAATTAAATGATAAAATTAAACAATTAGAAAGTCAATTAAATTCTTCTTCAAATGATGCTTTGAATAAAATTAGAACTTTAGAAAATCAAATTAAAGAATTGAATATTAAATTAGAAAATAAAACAAAAGAAAATGAAAATAATTTAGAAAAAATAAAAAAATTAGAAGAACAAATTAAAAGATTAGAAGATGATATTAAACAATTAAAAATAAATCATGAAAATAAAATTAATGACTTAAAAGCACAATATGAAAAACAAATAAATGAATTAAATGAAAATATTAGAAAAGGAAATCAACAAAATTCAGCAAGTTTAAATGAATTAAATGCTCAAATTGAAAAATTAAAAAGAGAATTTGAAAAAGAAAAACAAAATTTAGAAAGAAAATATAAAGATGAAATTGAAAAAATTAAATTACAAAATAATGTTGCATTAAATGATCAAAAAAATAAATATGAAAATGAAATAAGTCAATTAAAATTAGAAATTACAAAATTAAAAGATAAATTAGCTCAATTAGAAAAAGATAAAAATTCAAGTATAAGTCAATTAAATAAAGATATTGCTAAAACAATTGATGATTTAAATAAAAAACATGAAAATACAATTAAATCATTAAAAGAAGAATATGAACAAAAATTAAAAAAATTAGAAAATGATTTAAGAAAAGAAAATGAAGATAATTTGAATAAAATGAAAGAATCATATGAAAATCAAATAAATAAATTAAAAGAACAACATAAAAAAGAAATTGAAGATTTAATAAAAAAACATCAAGATGAAATTAATAAATTAACAAATCAATTTAATCAAAATATAGAAAATACTAAAAAAGATGGAGAAAATAAATTAAAAAAAAGAGAAGATGAATTAAATAATGAAATAGATTCTTTAAAAAATCAAATTAAAAACTTGGAAACAAAAATCTCAGAATTAAATAATCAAATAGATAATAAAAATAATGAAATTCAAAAATTGGAAAATGAATTAAATTCAATTAAAAGTGAAATTGATGGTTATAAAAACGAAGTTAAAAATGCAAAAAAAGAAGCAGAAGATGCAAAAAATAAATATGATAATTTAAGTAAAGAATTAGAAGAACAATATAAAAGAAAAAATGAAGAAATGAATGAAAGATTTAATGAAAAAACAAAAGAATTTAAAGATAATCACATAAGAGAAATTGAAGCTTTAAAACAACAATTTTTAAATTCTTTTAAAAAATTAGAAGAAAAAAATTCCACTTTAACAAAAGAGAATTTAGATTTAAAAAATTGGTTAGGACAAAGGCCATCAAGAGATGAAGATTTAGATGAAATAAATAGATTAAATTTAGAAATTGAAAAAAAAGAAAGAGAATTAAAAGAATCTACTGTATTATTAGAACAATTTAGAAATGAATTAATTAATAGAGAAGAAACTTATAATGGTTATTTTGATAGAAAACCTAAAATTGGTTTTGTTGATCCTATTAAAGTTAAGAAAGAAAATGATAAAAAGAAATTAAAAGCTATTAATAATCAAAAAAAGTAACATATACTTTTTAAATAATATTTTTCTAATTTTTAATATATTCTAACTAAATAAAATATTTTTAATAAAATATAAAAATGTTAATAATGAAGATATTCATGTTATTTCTTAATAATAATCTTTTTCTTCAAGCAATTTTTTTACTTTTATTTATAAATATATTTAGTTTTAATATTTTAAATATAATATTTTATTTATAAATGAAACATTTATGATATTATATTTGATCATTATTTTATATTAATTATAAAATATAATATTCAAATTGTTTAATTAATTTTAATTGACTTTTATTATATTTTAAAAAAATATTTAATTTATTATGATGATATAAATATATTTAATCCTAATATTATTAATATAATTATTGGCAAATTAAATCAAATCTTATGGAAAAAAAATTAAATTTTATTTAATTATTTTTTTTTGAATTACAAATAAACTATAAAATAATGAATGAAAGTCAAATCTCTGGTTCAATAACAATAACCAAAAACCTAATAGATTTTATAAGTAAATCTCAAGAATTTATAATAGAACCCGAACATTCTTTAAATAGTATAAATGAAAGTAGATTTTCTGAATCATTTTACGCATCAGGAATAAATTTATTAAAAATTAGATTAAAAAGTGTTAAAAAAATTTTTTCTCTCCAAGATATAAGTTTAAATGATGATGTTTCATTTATAACTTTACAATTAATAGAACCAGAAGAAATTGAACCAATTAAAGCTTCAAATGGAAGAATTTTTAGAGAGATAAATCATATGAAAAAAAAAAATATGTCATATAATATTAAAAATGTTCATTTAAAATTATTTGTTAAAGAAAATAACATTAAATTTAAAAAAAATAAGATTGCTGATTTAGATAATTTGTTTAATAAAGTTGAAAAAGCTATTGAAAATCCTAAAACTATTAAAATTGTTTCTCAATCTTTAGATCTTGATCATATAAATTATGAAAATGAAAGTAATATTAAAATTCTTCCTCAAAAATTAAATTTTGTTTATGAAAAAACAGGAGAAAAAAATAATAATGAAGAATTAAATGAAGAAAAAAAGATCGATGAAAGTGAAAATTTGTTCTTAAAAAAAATTCATCATAAAAAAATAAATATAAATAATAATAATGATATAAAGCAAATAAATGATGAAAAATTAATAAATGAAAAAAAAGATAATAATGATGTAAAGAAAATAAATGATGAAAAATTAATAAATGATGAAAAAAAAGATAATAATAATAAAATAAATATAAATGATGAAAAAATAATAAAAGAAAAAAGAGATAATAATGAAATAAATATAAAAGATGAAAAAATAAATAATAAAATAAATGATGAATCAGAAAATAATAAAAAAACAATAAATTTAAAAGATAAATCAGAATTAAATATTGATGATAATAAAAATTTAAATAATGATAATATAGAAGAAAATAATAAAAATAAAATATATTTAAAAGATAATTCAGAATTAAATATTGATGATAATAAAAATTTAAATGATGATAATTTAGAAGAAAATAATAAAAAAAAAATAAATTTAAAAGATGATTCAGAATTCAATATTAATAAAAAAGAAAATATAGATGATAAACAGCAATTTAATATTGAAAATGATAAAAAAAAAATAATAAATATTTCAGAAATAAAAGATAAAAATACTGAAAAAACAATTAATCAACATGAAGAATTGAATTTGATAAATAATAAAGAAAATATAAATGAACACTTTGATAATAAAAATATAAAAACAATAAATGAGGAAAAAAAATTTATTCAAAAAAAAAATAATGAAGAAATAAAAGATGATGATATTAATAATAAAGAAATAAAAGAAATAATAAAAAATAATAGAGAAGAAGGGTATAATATTGAAAAGAATAAAGATGAGTTAAAAAATAATACAATTCAAAATAAAAATGAAATAAATAATGAAATAAAAAATGAAACAAAAATAATTGAAAATATAAATAAAAACATTGAAAATCAAAGTGATAAACAAAATGTAGAAAAAATATTAAATAAAAATGCAAATCAAAAAAATAAAATAAAAAATGAAAATGAAAATGAATATCAAATTAAAAATAATGAAATTAACAACAAAGAAAAAAATGAAAATAATAATAAAATAAATGAGAATAAGCAATTAAAATCAATTTTAAAAAAACCTATAGAAGATAATATTGTAATTAAAGATGAAAAAAATAATTCAATTAATTTACCAAAAGAACATCTTATTGATATATTAAATCAAATAAATCAAAATATAAAAAAAGAAGAAAAAATATTAGAAATAAATAAAAATAATTTAAAAATAAAAGACCTATCATTAATACTAGAATTTTTAAAAAATTTTTTAAAAACTAAAATAAAAGACCAAGAAATAATATTATTTTCATATAAAAAACCCAATAAAAATCCAATAGAATTACTAGATTGTTTTGATAAAGATGAAAACCAAATTCTAATCTCCTTAAATGATTTATTAAATTTTCATCCAGAAGAAGAAAATTATAATTCATTTATTGAAATAGAAAATTTTAATGATTTAACAAAAAAATATATTTATTCACCTTTTAAAAATTTAATAAAAATTTATTTAGAAAATAATAACATAAACAACAATAAAATAAATGAAAATTATAATAAAATAGCAAATCAAATATTATTTCAACATTCAAATGAAAAAATAATAAAATATAATAATAATACAGTAAATAAAATAAATTTTGATGACTTACCTATTTTAATTAAAGTATTAGATGAAGAAAATAATCCACATTTAGTAAGAGAAGATGAAATAGAAGAGAATGAAGAAAATGAAGAATTAACTGATATTATAACAGAAGAAACATTTGAACCAATATTTAAAAATATAATTTTAAATAATCCATTATTACATATTTATCCAATTAAAGATAAAGATAATAATATTGTTTTTATTCCTTATATTTATTTAAAATATCATCTTAATAATTTACAAAAATGTATTCTATTAAATGATAATATTATTGTTTATGATATTAATGGTGATGAAAAAGTAATTAAAAAAGATGATTTTAAAAAATTAGTTGATTTAACTTATATTGGTTTATGTATTAAAACAAATGAAGATGAATCTGATTTTATTGATGTTGATATGATCAATGGAAATAAAATTAGTTTACCTATTTCTTTTTTAAATCAATTAAAACAAAATATTATTGAAGATAAAGCATTAAATAAAAGAGAAAGTTATTATGATAAAAAAGGAAATTTGAATTTTATTAATCCTTATAAAATAAGACCAAAATTTTTATCTTTTTCAGAAAGAAAATTTAATCCTTATTGTTTAAAGAATGAAGATGAAAATTCTTATTATTCAATATTTAATTTATTAAAAAAAACTAAAGATTTAATATGTAAAAAAGATATTTTATTAATGATTAAAAATTCTTCATCACAATTTTATGAGGAAGATGAAAAAAAATATTGTGTTGAAGAACTAAAAATATCATTAAATCCAAGAAATGATGATAATATTTTTTTACCTTTGCAATTATCAAATAATATTTTTATATTTTTTAAAAAAATTTTCATATTTAAATGTATTGATAGACTTACTCAAAATAAAAGTATAACATCATATTTAACAATATATAATCAAACAATAAATTTAAAAGAAAATTTATTAAATTTAATACAAAAAACTCCTTCAATATTTATTCAAGATAATTTCTTAATGAATAAAAAAAAAACATATATTGACTTATCAATTGATAATAAATTCAATTTTCAAAAATCAATTCCTTCAATTGATAATGATTTATTTGAATTTATTGAAATAAAAGATATACATGATGAAAAATTTTTAATAAGAAAACCTTTTTTACGTTCAATGTTATTTAAACCTTTAATATTAAATAATGTAAATGTAAATGATATTAATAATAAAAAAAGAATTATTTCCCCTTATGAAATAATTAATAATTCTAATTTTGTAAATAATGCAATCTTAAATGTGCCTATTAACAATAGGTTTATTCAATATAAAAATACTTTTATACCTAAAAAAATATTTAATAAAGTAATTGAAGGTAATTTTAAAGATAAAATTATTGAATTTATAAATCCTTTAACAAATGAAAATATTCAAATTAAAATTGAAAATTTTAATAATTCAAAAAAAGATTTTATTCTTGTAAAAGATTATAAAGGAAAATTAAATTTTGTTTATGAATCAACTTTATTAAATTGCTTAATAGAAGCTTTTCAAGAAGGAAATGAAACTTTAGAAATTATTAATTCAAAATTGGAAAAAATAAAAATAAATATAAACAATATTTATGCCAATTATAAATTAAATGATTATTCTTTTTCAAATAATAAATAAATATTAATTAATCATTTTAATATTTAATTAAATAATTTAT
>JAEEGK010007638.1_pt1 | contig 25752 bp, 20 predicted proteins | sample 8958771 | NCBI WGS metagenome assembly JAEEGK01 (sample SAMN16246547, study PRJNA631951) | gut metagenome | biome: gut microbiome; feature: rumen; material: SC-attached | host: Bos | place: Iran: Karaj | collected 2018-10
GGGTCTCACCCGCGAGCGAGTCCGTCAGATTCGTGAGCGCAGTCTCGACAAGGTCCGCAATTACCGCAAGTCAAGGCTTCTTCTCGGGCATCTAGTGGCATGACCGGCCCCACAATGAACAAGGGCGGTGCTGTCGTTAAGACTACACCGCCCTATCACCAAATTATATCATTTCTAATATAAAATCAAACTTATATAACATTTTATATCATATCTAATATAATTTCATACCTCCTTATAGCTTTTTACCTTGGATTTTTTCATTTATTTTAAAAACAAGCGTGGAATTACCTGTGCCTCCAACAGCGAGATGTCGATGTCAGCTATGTTCAAGACGGAGCAAAATTAGCCTGTTTGTGTAATCCCATACAATTTTGTTTAATTCATTAAATAAAAAAAGGAATTATTTGCAAGTTCATTAAACAATTCGTATCTTTGTCATTAATCTAAAACAACTACAATATGAACAAAGCAAAATTCTGGGTCGACTGGCTATTCGAGGCAGGCAGCTTCGATGGTGGTTGTGGCGGCAACTTATGCCATCGTTATTCGTTTGATGTAGAGCTCACCGATGAAGAATTCGAAGAACTATATCAGGTATGGCACAGCAACAATGGGTTAAACAACTGGGACACCGACTGGCAAGACCACAATGCCTTGTTTGAAAAGCTTAACATCATTGCCTATCGTGCCCTCAACGACCTGTTGAAGCAGCACGAACCAGATTATGCAGACCCCCTGGATGCCCATTGGGAAATCTCTAAAGAAACTGTTGATGCGTTCTGACTTTAGAGATATCTGATGAAGATTTTTAATTATTTACACATAAATTGAATTGCTAATCTATCCAAACGAATTTGAATATGATAAAGAAAAAGAAAATTGAAGGCAATCTTGACCTGAAAGGTCTGATGCCGCTATTAGAAGAAGAGTATGAGTTCCTCGACATCTCTGAAGCTGAGATGGGCGTCGACGAGGAAAAGTGGGAAGTATGCCTCGGCTGGAGCCACAGCGGCCCCGTCTATGGCAATAGCGGATGGCGCAAGGTAGAAGTCCTCAAGCGCCTTCTCGAGCAGATCAATGCCCAGGCCATTTTCCTTCCCGACAATGTGCAGCGCCGCCATATCAACGCTGCCAAGAAGAACCCTCACATCAAAGAGCTACAAGTAAGTTCCAACTGCCCCATCTTCTCTTATGAAGACGGCAAGCTGATGAACAAGAAGAAGACCAAGCCCGTTTTTGGATGCCAAACCTATACCGTTACAGGTGAGATACGTGGTGAGTGGATGACTGATACACATACTGTGGATATAATTCTCAGCAATGAGGAAGTTAAGCAGATTAAGAAATTGGTGAAGGAATCCAACACAGACAATTTTCTCTCAATACTCGATGATGAAATGCCAAAGCTCTACGATTTTCTGTACGACCATTTCGTGGATTTAGCCTGGAAGAAAGTTGTCCAGGATGGTATGGATTATTATAACCTCAGCAGAAAGGAAGCCGAAGAAGCCGATATGGGTGATGTCTCATACTATTACTATGTGTTTGTACCCAAGGAGTTTAAGTAGTGACAATCTCAGAATTCATCTCAGCCACTAAGGACGCCTATTGGAATACACGGAAGTAATTGCTGATTTGTCCTTATTTTTGAAGCTTTCCGTAGCCCATTAAAAGCATCCCTTTTAGCTTTTTACCTTGGATTTTTTCGATTTTGGGCAAATTTTTACCTTGGATTTTTTCGATTTTGGCCAAAATATCAACATACACGTATTTTTTATAAAATACAGTGTTTTTACGGCTCTTGCCTTTGGACCTATGGACCAGTCGAAACGATCAGAAACGCCAGACCCCCAGCCTAGACCCCTATGAGGAACTGCCAGAAGAAGAGAAAGCCTACGGCCGCAATACGGCTCTCGCCACCCTGAAGTTCATCGTTTCGCAAGGATTTGAAATTCACAAACCATCACGGCCACGAGACCCTCATTCGTAGCATTTTAAAAACAAGCGTGGAATTACCTGTGCCTCCTACAGCGAGATGTCGATGTCAGCTATGTTCAAGACGGAGCAAAATTAGCTTGTTTGTGTAATCCCATACAATTTTGTTTAATTCGTTAAATAAAAATAGGGAATTATTTGCAAGTTCATTAAACAATTCGTATCTTTGCCACCAGATTTATCAAGCGAATCAACAATGGACAAACAGTTATTGAAGCAAATCCTTCGGGATAATCAGCAGGAAGTAGAGCGATATGTAGTGGAACCTCGCGACCTTAAGCTCGAGGGCTTCCCCTGCCGTGTATTGGTCGGAGTACGAAGAGCTGGCAAATCATATATGCTCTATCATGCCATCCAACAATTGCTGGCCCAAGGCCATAAGTGGGACGAAATGCTCTACCTCAACTTTGAGGATGAGCGCCTTGAGAACTTCGATACTGACGACTTCAACCATCTATTGGAATGCCATCAGGAGATGTATGGCAAACGTCCTATGCTGTTTCTTGACGAGATTCAGAATATCGACTCTTGGCATAAGTTTGCCCGTAGAATGGCTGATAGCCAATATGTTATCTATATCACTGGCTCTAACGCAAAGATGCTGTCAGGTGAAATCAACACCACCCTTGGCGGACGCTTTCTCATAGCTGAAGTCTATCCATATAGTTTCAAAGAGTTCTTGGCTGTCCACCAGGTGCCAACTGGCGAATTAGACCTTCTCTCCACCGAAGGACGCGCTAGTGTGATACGTTGTTTCGAGGAATATCTTCACCATGGAGGCCTGCCTGCCGCTGCCCTTCTGCCAGCAAAACGCAACTATTTGAGCAGTGTCTATCAGAAAATCTACATGGGCGATATCATCGCTCGCAATAAGATTACCAACGTTGCCGGTATCCGTGTATTGGTTAGGAAAATGGCAGAAAGTGTATGTCGCCCTATCTCCTACAACCGCATCAACAATCTCCTTTCCAGTGTAGGAGGAAAACTTAGTCTTGCCACTACCATCAAATATGTAGAATATTGTGAGGATGCATGGCTGTTACTCCGAGTGCGCAACTACTCATCCGCCTTAGCTGATAAAGAAAGTAATTGCAAGTACTATTTCATCGACACTGGCATACTCGGTCTGTTCCTCATCGACAAAGACGCCATGCTGCTCGAGAACCTTGTCGCCCTCCAATTGTTCCGTACTTATGGTCATGACCCCGAAAACGAACGTGTTTTCTTTTATTATGATAATTTTGAAATCGACTTTTATGTCCCTGACGCTGAACTTGCCATCCAGGTAAGTTACTCCCTTCACGAAGAAGACACCCGAAAACGTGAAACTGAAGCTCTCCGGAAACTCCCTCACCGTCTGCCTTGCAGCCGTCGGATCATCCTTACCTACGATGAAGAAGAAACCATCACCGATCAGCATGGCACCATCGAGGTCATCCCTGTTTGGAAATGGTTACTGAACTAACAATAAAACGATATTGCATTTATGAAGACTATCAAGATATTCCTGGCATCATCAGAGGAACTCAAGAATGACAGAGTTTCCTTTGGTAATTTTATTCGCGAACTCGACAAGCGCTATCAACAAAGAGGTATAAGAATTGACTTATATACATGGGAAGGTGCCGATGGAGCCTATAATGGGCGAAGAAAGCAGGATGAATATAACGACAATGTTCGTGACAGCGATATGTTGGTAGTTCTTTTCTATATAAAGGCTGGAAGTTTTACTCAAGAGGAATTCCACGAAGCAGTAAAAAGTTTCAACGAGACAGGCAGACCAAAGGTTTACGTCTATTTCCGACAATTGGAAGATGAGTCTAAGATATCTAACGAACTCAAGAAATTCAAAGAAGAACTCGAGGGGCAAGATGCTAGAGGACACTTTGCCTTTCGGTACAACAATGATGATAGTCTACATCTGGACTTTGTCATGCAGCTATTAATGCAAGATAAGATCCAAAAAGATGAACTGAATATTGAAGAAGGACAAGTTATGCTAAATGGAATGGTTATTGCTCAAATGGACAATCTCAAATTCGCCACCGATAACAAAGGTAATCAGGATTTGATTAAAGACCTCGAAAAGATTGAAACAGAACTGAACGAAATACGCCAAGCACTCGATCAAAACCCCAATATAGATTTCATTAAGAAGCAATACGAACAAAAGAGAAATGAGTACAACCAGAAGAAAGAAGAACTAGAGAAACATCAAAAGAATCTGCTGAATACTGCTATTAGAATAGTAAATCTTCAGAAAGACCATATTACTGATGAAACTAAGCGAGCCATCGAAGCCTTTAATAGTGGAGATGCGCCTCGTGCAGATTTCTTACTTGATGAAGCCGAGCACAACACAAAACAAATCAGAGACCAACTCCTCGCTGCAAAAGAAGTTGCTTACCAGAAAATTGAGCAATTGCTCTTACACGCATCTTTCAAGATCAACAATACGACCATACCTATTGACGAACGAATTGAACAAACGCAAAAGAAATACGAAGAAGCTATTTCTTTAGCTAAGGAATCTGGGTATGATAATGAGAAAAATGCAGAATTGATTGAAAAGTTTGGAGATTTCCTTCAAGAGTACAATAAATACAAAGAAGCTCTAGAGTTTCGCAAGGAACTTGTTGGTATCAGAAGAAAGGTCTATGGAGAAAACCATGCTTTCACAGCAATTGCTTACTCAAAATTAGGGTTCACCCTTGATTTTAACAACCTATATGATGAATCATTAGAATCACTTCAGAAAGCCCTCAACATTCTAGAGAAACAGCAAGATGACAAATACAAACTTGAAATTGCAGAGATATATAATAACCTGGGTAATGCATATAATAATAAAGAAGAATACAAAACAGCTATGGAATGGCATTATAAAGCCTTGGAGATCAGGTTAATTATTGGAGAAAACACCTTCGACGTTGCTCGTTCATACAACAATATTGGAAACGTCTATAGGGGTATGGGAAAATCAAAAGAAGCCCTCACATATTTTCTTGAATCAATAAAAATAAGAGAAACCATCTTAGATAGATACGATAAGCGTTTAGCTCGTTCATATTATAATATAACTTTCGCATATGCTGATTTATGCATGTATGATAAGATTATTGATTATTTAAAGAAAGCCTGTATAATATATGAAGAAACACTTGGCAAGACTAATTCAACAGTTTCTGACATATATAACAAAATAGGATATGCATATAGAGAATCTGGTGACTACACATCTGCATTTAACTGGTATACAAAGGCTACAAGTTTAGGCAACGCAGGTGCCATGTGCAGTTTAGGTTGGTTATTTGAATTAGGTAATGGAGTTGAGCAGGATTATTCAAAAGCCATATATTGGTATCAGAAATCTGCAGAAAAAGGGAATCGTGTCGCTCAAAGCAACATGGGAACAATGTTCGAATATGGAAAAGGAGTCACTCAAGATTATTCAATAGCAGCAGAATGGTACAAAAAATCCGCAGATCAAGGATATGCAGATGGCCAACTTTATCTTGGTATACTATATGAAGGAGGTAATGGCGTAGAGAAAAATGAATCTAAGGCAGTAGAATTATATGAATTAGCAGCAAAACAAGGCAACCCAAATGCTCAAGCATGTCTAGGCTTTATGTATATGCATGGGAGAGGAATTAAAAAGGATGAAAAAAAAGGTGTTGAGTGGTATCAGAAATCCGCCGAGCAAGGTTATCCTAGAGGACAATTCTTATTGGGATGCTCATATGAGGAGGGAGAGGGGGTTGAACAAAATTACAAATTAGCGTTCGAATGGTACAAAAAAAGTGCCGATCAGGATTATCCCGATGCACAATGTAATTTAGGAGTTCTCTATTCAAATGGATGGGGCGTAGAGCAAGATACCACAAAATCCATTGAGTTATTTACGAAAGCTGCCGAACAAGAGGACGAGGTGGCTCAATATAATCTGGCATGTAGATATTTTTGGGGAAAAGATGTTGGGCAAAATTACAGTATAGCAGCTGAGTGGTATCAAAAATCAGCAGAGAATGATTATGAGGAAGCATATAATGAATTAGCCTGGACACTCCACCTCCTAGGCCGCTACGAGGTGGCATTACCTTGGGCAGAAAAAGCGGTTGAAGTATCCCCGGAAGATCCCAACGTAATAGACACTCTGGCGACAATATACCAAGGGCTAGGACGATATAACGATGCATTGCAGCAGTTCGAACTATGTCTTAAACTATATAAAGAGCAAGATATTTCTGATGGTATCCACGAAACCGAAGAAAAGATAGCTGCACTGAAGGAATTGATGAATTCAAAGGATGATTGTTAAAAAAGACAAAAACCACACATTTTTATCCCTCATTTGTTAGATTTTGCCTTCTTACTGTACCATATATATATAGAAGTTGAACTAAAAAACAGTAAGAACATGAGCAAAATTAAGGAAGCAATCCAGCAAATGAGTACAGAAGAGATGCAACAGCGTCTGGCAGAGTATATGGCCGCAGATAAGGCATGGGCACCCAAGCCCGTGGCCATCGAAGTGCGCCATCGCCCCATCCAGGACATCTCGGGAACCAACATCTACGATGTCGTCGTGCTGAAAGACGATGGCACAGAGGAGGTTGTCAAGTTCGACGACCGCTACTCGAAACTGATTTACATCTACACCCTAATGCGCCCCAAGGGGTATCAGCGTCGTAGCCTCAACAATCAGAACCAGAGGTTTCCGGAACTCGCCAGCCTCTATCGGGCCGTCTACATGGCAGACCCGGAACGACTGATATCGTGTGCTGCCAAGGACTTCAACCACATGATGAGCATGGCAGTTTCGTTCATCCGCAAAGCCATCGACAAGATGATTGGTTGCGAGGAACTGACCATTGGCAACCCTCGTCAGTTCTATGGTCGCACAGTCATCCCCGCAGTCTACAATGGGTTGGAAGTCATCATCGACTCCCATCTTCAAAGGCACCTATAACCTTTTTAATTTTTTGTTAGCGAATCAAACATCTACACCTTTTTTATAAGTATTGAGGATATGATCCATATCTTTGCCATTACAGCACACCTATTTCCAACTACTTGAGCATGTTGAACAAACCTCTTTTTGTTAAAAAAGCCAAATGCCAAGAAAAAAGTTATCACATGCTGTTAGATTTGCCATTTTTGGTGTCCTAATTATATGAAGACGAACTTAAAAAATAGTATGCTTATGAACAAGATTCAAGATGACGGTGGATAATTCAAGGAAGCTTAGAGAATTGGACTTCCCGGATGGGAGCCGCCTCGCAGATTTCCCCCTTTCTTAAGGGGTTCCGGTGGAAATATAGCCCGAACATCCTCCAGAAGAAGAGTTTGGGTTGTTTTCGGTATAAAAGATGTAGCATTTATGTTAGAAATTTATAAAAAAGCTATTCTTTCTTGTTAATTCCAAATAAAAACTATATCTTTGCATTATGAGAAAGGAAGTGTATAATAGCGAACGCGAACTAGTCGATGGGCTTCTCGCAGGGGAGCAATCGGCACAGGAGGTCTTTTATACAAAGTATAGAGGGCTATTGATCTATTGTGTGAGGCAAGTACTCGATAACATTCCTTTGAAAAGAGATTTTGAAGATGATTTGGTGAATGATTTTGTACTCTATTTAGTAGAGGATAATGCAAGGAGGCTCAGCACTTTTAGAGGCGAAAGAGAAGGTAGCCTTACATATTATCTTGCTAAAAGGGCCAAGAAATTTTTCATCAGGACAAAGTCAAAATATCAATCTCTTCTTTTTTCAGAGTTCAATGAAGATGGACAAGAAAAATATACGGGATCAGCATTGCATGACGATGAAGACAACACAATAATTGTTGCAGTCACTGATTCGTGTGATGATGGGATGATTGAATCAGTCAAGTACGAGGAAGCTTGGAACTATATAGAGCACATTATGGAATATATGCACAATCCTCGTTATGCAGAAGTCCTTAGGATCTATTATGCAAATCAATGCGACGACGAAAAGTCCAGGCAAGAACTGGATATAAAAAAAGCGAATTGGTATGTTCTCAAAAAACGTGCACTAACACAATTGAAGATTACTCACAGAAAAAATTTTAAGTTATGGCAAAATATCATTTCTCAGATGAGTTAATGACTCGTTTCTTCATGGGTGACACCACCGTTGAAGAAACGTCCATGATACTCCGCGCAGCAGAGGAGGATGAAGATCTGAAAAAAGAGATAGACTTCATGAGTTCCATACCCGAGGAGTTCACGAACAACAGCATGTGGAAACGTCATGAAGAGGATGGCGACGAAACGCCAGCCAATCTAAGCTACCTACCTATGTACAGGCTTGCTGCCCAAAACAAGATATATGGCAAGGACATGAAAGCATCCAACGACTGTGTTGTTAGATGTGAACACTATCTGCTTCAAAAGTTCAATGCCAATATTTCTTTAGTTACACTTTTTGAACAATCGAAAGCAAATGGGTGGATGCGCGATGGAGGTACGCCTTTACACCATATTGGCCGTCTTTTCGAACTGAATCGTTTCTCCGTGGTTCGACGTTATGATTGCAACATCAACATAATCGGTCAGGAAATAGGCGATGGGTGTCAAATTATTGCTGTTGTTAACGCTGATAAGCTTTATGAAAAGAGTGAAACAAACGACATCCCTAATCATGCTGTGGTAGTTCTCGCTGTCACCGATACTATAGTTCGTATTTTCGACCCACAGAAGGATTGCGTGGAGGATTATCTGCATGAAACCTTCAATTCTGCCTGGGAAGATTCTCATTATTATATAGTGTCTATTATTGAAAGAGGATTGCGACATTATGATCCACAACCCATTGACACCATAGATTTCCAATTATCTGATGATCTTGAAGAGCTCATCGAAGCCATTGCAGAGAATGCCCACGATGTTTGGGCCAGACAGCGAATGGATGAAGGATGGACCTATGGTTCACAACGCGATGACGAGAAGAAAGAACACCCTGACCTGGTACCATACAGTGATTTGACTAACAAGGAAAAAGAGTATGACCGTCAAATGGCTAAACAAACACTCATGTTGGTCCAGCGTCTGGGCTACAAGATCGTAAAAGAGTAAAAAACAACGAAAATTGACGTTTTTCAGAAAAAATCCCGAAGTCTTTGTTAGATTTCGGGATTTTTATGTCCTAACTATTTAGAGAACAATCTTTAAAACGTCAATAATATGAACAAAAAGAACTACTTCATCCAGAACTGCACCGAGAGTCTTAACCACTACCTCAAGCAAATCGAGAACTACCATGCCCTCACCCGGGAAGAAGAACGGGAACTAGGCCGTCGCATCGTGTCTGGCGACACAACTGCTCGCGACGAGCTCATCGAAGCCAACCTTCTATTCGTTCTCAAGTGCGCCCTCAAAATGCGTACTCCCTACGTACCCATCGAAGAACTCATCTCTGCTGGCAACTACGGTCTGACCGTAGCTGCCACACGCTTCGACCCCTCCTATGACAACCGTTTCTGCTCTTATGCCGTCCACTACATCTACAACTCCATCAGAGAGGCCATTAGGGAATGGACATGTCAGGTCTCCATGCCCGACCCACTCCAAGGACTTCAGGCTTGTCTGTCGCTTGATGAGAGGCACGATGAAGACGAGGAGAACTGGAGTCGCGACCTCATCGACCGAATCCCAGCCCCTCCCATGAGCAGTGACGAGCATCGCCTTGCAGAGGAGGCCAAGGAGCAACTGCATGCGTTCCTCAACAAGTGGTATGACCCCAACGATGCCCAGTTGCTGATGGACTGGGCACAGATGACGAACGACGGATACACCCTCTCCGACTTTGCATTCGAGAAACGCATACCTCTGAAACAGATGAAAAACTACATCACCCATCTCGAAGAGAAGGCAAAGATATATATGTTGCGCGAGAAATACTTCGACCACGCAGCCTAATTCATATTAAACATATATAACACATTAATTATTTAGCATGATGATAGAATTTATTTTTGTAGCAGTAGTTAGCATCATCGTTGGTCTCATCATCGGTATGCTGTTAGTCCGCAACCAGAAGCAGACGCTTCTTACCCAAGTGGAGGTCTTGAACACTCAGGTGAATAGTGTCAGACGCGAGGCAGAAGCAACGAGGCAAGAAGCCGAAAAACACTTCCAAGAGTCCATACGCGAGAAGGAAAGGGTATGCAGGGATGCCCTCGATGCCAAAGACAAATCACTTAGCGAAGCCCTTGCTGCCAAGGACGAAGCTGTCAGAGAGGCTCTTGAGGCCAAAGAACGCGCAATGAAGGATGCCCTTGCCGCTAAAGACGAGGCTTGTCGTGAGCGGCTGGAGGCCCAGGAAACTCGCCACGCAGCCTCCGTTAAAGCCCAACAGGAACGTTTCGACGAGACGGTAGCCAGGATTAGTGAGCAGATGAAGAATGCCACCGACGAAATGCTGAAACAGCGTCAGAAGGAGTTCACCGATGCCAGCAACACCAATCTCGGCCAGATTGTCACTCCGCTGAAAGAAACCATCGAGAAGATGAAACAAGCCATGACCGACAACACTATCAAGCAGACGGAGATTAGTGGCGAGATGAATGCCAACATCCAGAACATGCTACGCCAGAGTGAAGCCGCCAAGAAGAGTGCCGACGAGCTGACACGAGTCTTCAAGCATGGTTCCAAGGTGCAAGGCGACTGGGGCGAGGCAGTCCTCGATGAACTACTCCACAAACATGGTTTCACACCGGGTGTCCACTATGACGTACAGACCTATATTCGCGACATCAACGACAACATCATCAAGTCTGACGAAGGCTCCATGATGCGCCCCGACATCATCCTCCACCTCGACCAGCGCCGTGAGGTCATCATCGATTCCAAGGTATCGCTGACGGCCTTCATGGACTACATCAATGCCGAAACTGAAGAGGAGCGCGAAAAGTATCTGAAAGCCCACGTCGACAGCATCAACAAGCACGTCAAGGAACTGTCAACGAAGGATTATTCCTCTTACATCCAGTCGCCCAAGGTGAAGATGGACTACGTCATCATGTTTGTCCCCAACACGGGTGCCCTGTGGACAGCCCTTAACGCACAGCCCGACCTGTGGCGTAAGGCTATGGAGAAGAACGTCTATATTGCCGACGAGCAGACTCTCTATGCCGCCCTGCGCATCATCAAGCTGACATGGACCCAGATTGCACAGGTCCAGAACCAGCAGAAGGTGTTCGACCTAGCCACAGAGATGATGGACCGTGTCGGTCAGTTTATGAAGCACTATCAGGTTATCGGCAAGCAACTGGTGGCAGCGAAGAAGGCCTACGACGACGGCGAGAAGAAGCTACAGCCCCAGGGCCAGAGCATCCTTCAGACCTGTGCTAAACTCCAGAAACTTGAAGTGAAGCCGAGTCCTAGGAACCCTCTACCTCAAATCGCCGACATCGATGAAGTTCCTGCCCTCAGCGCATAACACGGGTTCATCACCCATTCCCCATTCAGGCCGCCTTGCTCACAGGGCGGCCTTTTTCATGCTCTCCACATAGAAAATTCCCCAAATATTTGTATCGTTCAACCATTTTTTATACCTTTGCTCCATATTTTAACTAAAAACCTATTTTCTATGGCAGCAGCTATCCTAATGATGAATATGCAAGGTGCCGTCATGGCGGCGGATAAAGATCAAACTATCTTTCGCTACTCTGACAAAGTACCTTTTGCATTAATGATTAATCCAGATACTAACATTAAATGCAAGCAATTCTGGGAGAATGTCTGGAATGGTTTTAGAAGAAGTGATATTGATGGCGACGATTATTTGATATCTTTCATTCAATATCTTGAAGACGCCATTTCTGAAACAATGGAATTGCCAGACGGGTTTGTCGATGAAATATTCATTCTCATACGATATCAGAAAGATCAGATTTTCCCAGAGGCAAAAGAATACCATTATAAGAAAATGGATGACGACTTATTTGATCTTGCCGAAACAGACAATTCCACGTCAATCTCCATAGGAAACCCCGTTGGTATTCTTCGTTTAGGCTTATTTGAACATACGAGTAGACTGATTGATGGTGAGATATCTGACCAGAAAGATGCTTTATGGAGAAAATTTCAAGACATGCGAGAAGATCTGATAGACACCCTTAAGCAGGCTGTTAATAATGAAGACAAAAGGAGAGTCAATAGTATAAGGCTATTGGATTCTTACTACAATAGTACCAAGAGGTTTGAAGAAGTAGTTAATTCATTTATCGTCAAACGTAAAAACGGCATCGTAAAGGCTATTAGTTGTTCTCATATCGAAGATATGGTGAGGATGGTTGAGAACCTGATTGATGCCGAAGCCCAACAATATCATTTGCAGCATCCTGAGGAGCCTTTGGAATCAACAAGAGAAATTGCTACAATGACTCTTGCCGAAAGTTTTAGATGGATTAAGCATAGTTTGTATGGAGCAGTTTAAACTAAGGGAGGACAAGATATGACGGTAGTTGTAGGTGTATTAAACAAGAAAGGTGTCGCAATTGCTGCAGATAGTGCCACAACCAACGATATGATGAATAATGCTACAGGCGAGAAGGAAAAGAAAATTGTTAATTCAGGAAACAAGATGCTAAGACTTTCCGACAAGATGCCTATTGGTGTCATGATTGTCGGAAGCGCGCAACTTTGTGGCATTCCTTGGGATGTTATTATCCGCTGGTATCGAAAGCAACTTGGCAACAAAACTTTTTCTAGCGTAGAAGAGGCTGCACATGATTTATTGGAGACCATTACTAAACAGGATTTTTTCCAACAATCCTATCTGCCAGAAAGGTCTGATTTCCTTACCCAACTCATCTTTGCTGGTTATGGTGCCTTAGAATATCCACAATTGGTACATGTCGACATAAAGGGTGTTGCTTTTGAGGAGGTGTTAGATCCAGAAGAATATGGTTTCCCTATGCGTGCTGTTATCCGTTCCACATTCCATACCCCCTATCAGATTTCTGACGAGCATCCTGCAGAAATCCGATATTTCGGACAGGCCAGCATTGCTGCTGCCTTGACAGATAGTGTAGGGGAGAATGAAGATGTGCACATTTTTTGTTCTGAAGTCAGAGACATTTTCTCAGTTATCATCGATGAGGCGGTCAAAGAAGGTGTCTTAAAACTCGGCTACAAGTTTGACTCCTTTTGTTTCTACAAAGAAATGTTGTCTGTATTTAAAAAAGAGCATGAGGATGCGAATCAACTATGGCTTGATGGTATAGAGCATTATACGTTACAAGAAATGGCTGCTTTGGCTAACAATCTGATTAATTTCACAGAGCTCTATCATAAGTTGATGTGCCTCGACGAATCTGTTGGTGGCCTCATCGACCTGGCTGTCATTACCCGCGAAGACGGCTTCCAGTGGCTCAACCGCAAAAGCTGGTATGATCCTTCTCGCGGCGGCCAATATGGTAAATTTGGTATTTAAACTATCTCCGTTATGAAGAATATTGAGATTTTACTCCCCGATTTTGAGATCGAAGAACTAGTCAGTCAGCAACTCGTCATCGACGAACCGCATATTGTCACGCTAGGCAACGAGTGGGAAATCATCCCCACCAATGCATCGCTGAACAGGGCCCACCATTGGCTAACCACTGTTAATTGTGCTACGATATCTGCTTGGCGCAAAGAGCATAATCGCCAAACAAATGATTCTTTGAACAAGGAACTTCAAAGGCGGTTACGTGATTTTCAGTATGGCGTTATCAAATTGAAAGGGTTCTATCAGGAAATCGGCCAAGAAGCTGACTTTGAGAACAGTTTCTTAACTTTCGACATACACAGAGATCCGGTTTTTTTCCAGAACCTGAGCTATCTCTCTGAAAGCTTTGGCCAAGACTGCTTTTTGTATAAGGCCGCGAACGACGATAATGCCTACTTAATAGGTACGAACAAACAAAAAGGGTATGGAACCCGGGAGCTAGCCGGCCGCCTTCGCATCGGCAACCTCTCCGCTAAAAACTATAGTGAAATCGGTAGTGGAAGAATATCGTTTGAATAATTTAAAAGAGTGATAAAGATGAAAACAGTATTTATTAGTTATAGCAGAGATGATATCGATTTTGTTGAAAACAACGTTGTTAGCGAGATTGAAAGTATCAACGGTGTTAATTGTTGGCTTGACGTTCACGACATAGAGGCCGGAGCAAAATCCTTTCCAGATGAAATCAAACAAGGTTTGAAAGATTGCTTTATTTTCCTTATCATGCTATCGAATTCATCCATGCAGAAAGATTGGCCGCTTAAGGAGCTAAAAGATGCCGAAGCACTGCAAGCTGATGATTCTTCAAGAAAAATTGTTCTTGTTAAAATAGACGATTCCGAACTGACAGATAAGTTTAAAGAATATGAAGAAACGGATATTATTGATTGGAACAAGACCTATCAGCACCGAAAACTATTGGATAATATAGACCGATGGAATCAAATTAAATCGGAATCATTTATGGCAGAAGGTCTGACACTTGAGAACTCTGCAAAAAAGTCTGATTTAAGAAAAGCATTCGAATTGTTTACCACTGCTGCTAATATGGGCTTGGCGGAAGCCCAATCCAAAGTTGCGTATTATTATAGAACCGGAAAATATGATCTTGTCGAAAAGGATTTAGGCAAGGCTTTAATTTGGAACGGGAAAGCATATAAGCAAGACTACCCTCCTGCAGCTAGCCTTATGGCATCAATAAGTAAAGAAATGGGTGATGACGCTGGATATATAGAATATCATAGGAATGCAGCCCAAAACGGATGGGCATTTTCTCAATTCAAAATTGGCGAGGCTTATTATAATGGTTGTATGAAATCTGACATATTGTCTGCCATTTATTGGTTGAAGAAAGCAGCCGACCAAGATCATCCTGATGCTATAGAATTATTAGGAGATATATTAAAGAAAGAATTCAAAGCCCAAGAAAAGGAGGCAAAAAGATACTATCATAAAGCACTCAAGTTATTTGAGAAAGATATTATTGACAATAATGGCGAGAAGAAAAAAGCACATGCCCAAAAGGAAATAGAAAAGATAGAAGAAAAATTGAACAGCAAGAATAAACGAAAGGATAGCTTTCCCCAACAAACTAGGAATCATTGATACCCTCGCCATCGTTTACCAAAGATTAGGCAGATATGATGAAGCATTGCAGTAATTCGAGCTCTGCCTTAAACTATATAAATTCTAAAGGAATCCAAAAGACCGAGGCGAAAATCGCAGAACTCAAAGAATTGATAAAATAAAAAAGTAGAAGAGATATGAAGACCATCAAGATATTCCTGGCATCATCAGAGGAGCTAGACTACGATCGAATGGCATTCGGCAATCTGGTTCGCCGTCTGGACGACATGTACGAGAAGCGTGGCATTCGCATTAAATTGTTTGAGTGGGAGGACTACGATTCTGCCTACAATGATAAACGTAAACAAGACGAATACAACGAATACGTAAAACAGAGCGATATCTTCTTGGCTCTATTCCACAAGAAGGCCGGCCAATTCACGATAGAGGAATTCAATAAAGCATCAGAACAATTCAGGGCTACTGCATCCCCTAAGGTTTATACTTACTGCAAAGACCTAAAGCCTGGCGAAGAAGAATCCAAAGAACTTAAGGATTTCAAAAAACATCTCTTTGATGAAATTGGGCACTACTGGTGCCGCTATGATAACCGTGAGAGCCTGCAATTCCAGTTCGTCATGCAATTGCAATTGGTAGAGAGCAATCGTATGGACGAAGTAAAAGTAGAAGATGGAATTGTTACCATCAATGGCCTACCTGTTGCTCAGATGGAAAAGCTCAAGTTTGCAACAGCGAATGAGGAATATCTCAAAATGCAGAATGAACTTAAGGAACTATATGAAGAAATTTGTGACATACAATCCGATTTAGAAGAGAATCAAAGTATTCAGGAAAAAAAGAAAAGCGAACTGAAAGATAAACCTAGCGATAAAGAGTGCCAGCAGGTTCTTAAAAAACTGAAAAATGATGAAGAAAAGCTCATCAATCGTCTTCAGAGGAAGAAAGACAAGTACAATAGAGATAAAAGCGATCTATCTCAACAGCAACTACTATTTCTTAATACAGCCAAACGAGTAGCTCAGTTACAAGGAGAATATATAAATTATGATATTAGAAACGCAATAGATGCTTTCAACGAAGGAAAAGTAAAAGTGGCTCTATACATATTAGAACGTTCCGAATATTCAAAGCCTAGCTTGGAAGACTATAAATTAAGTAAGGAGATTACGGAGCAGAAACGCCAGAATCAAATTATTTATATAAACAAACTATTATTATGGACATCTACTATTATGGCAGATGCAAGTACGCCCATCCATAGACGAATAAGGGATACTGACGAAAAATACAAAGAAGCTATTGAAAGAGCAATCGTAATAGGATATGATGAAAAAAAATATATTAATCTTTTGTCAGATTATGTAGATTTCTCTTATAAATACGCACGTTATGACGTTGCACTAAAATATGAACAAGAAATCCTCACTATACGTGAATCAAGACAAGATACTCAACCATCAGACATTGCAGATTCGTACAATATGATGGGCCTTATATATAAAAAGAAATGGCATTATAAAGAAGCATTGGATTATCACAAAAAAGCATTGAAAATCCGCAAAGAGTATTTAGGAGACGTACATTTAGATACCGCTAACTCATATAATAATATTGGTAGTATATATAGGTACGATAAGGATTATTCTAATGCTCTTGATTTCTATCAAAAAGCACTAATCATTAAAACGAATATTTTTGGAGAAGAACATCTCTACACTGCTGATTCATATAACAACGTCGGTCTCATCCATTATCTAAGAGGTAACTATTCTCAAGCATTAGTGTTTTTCCAAAAGGCTTTGGATATTTATGAAAAAGAATTAGGTGCTGACCAACTTGATACGGCCATTTCTTACAACAATGTAGGAAACGTACATTATCAGAATGGCGAATACTCTTTGGCACTTAAGTACCATATGAAAGCACTTGAAATCAGAAGAACCTGCCTAGGAAATGAGCATCCTGATACCGCTATGTCCTACTACAATATTGGATTAATATATAATGAACTTGGTCATGATGACACACTATCTCTTGAGTACTACAAAAAAGCATTGAAGTTGTTTGAAAAAAAGGAATTACATTCCGTAAATTGTTCAGCACAATCCTATTACTTAAAAAGATTCTTTGCTATAAGATCTGAAAAATTGAATACACCAGAACAATATCAAGAAGAAGTATCTCATAGCAGGTTTTTTAATCATTTAAAACAGACAGAAACATCAATTCTCAACAACTCTAATACAGATTATAAATATGAGGGGAATAGTGCTCAATCCTGGGTTAAAAGGGCCTATTTAGCAAATTCCTCAGACATTGCCGCCATAGAAGCACAAGCAGCATTATATGAGGGAATGGGGGCCTTTAGGGAAGCATTGAAGCAATTCGAGCTCTGCCTCAAACTTTATATAGAACAGGAGAATTCTGCAGGAATTCAAAAGACCGAGGCGAAAATTGCTGAGCTCAAGAAGTTAATGAATTCTGCCACATGAATAATAAGGTTACGTCAACGATTCCAACGACGAACCGTTCATATACCTATTTCATGACATCAGAAAGATCTAAGATTGTTGTTTTGTGCATTTTCTATTCCGTATTGCATAAAAAAGTACATTTTGTGTGCAATAGACATACGGAATTGAATAATTGCACCGCGAAGTTTTAAAACGCAAGCATGGCACATCACCTTGCACGGAGAACCAAACGTGAAAAAGAGCACCCCATGTGCGGAGCCGCCCCTCTTAGCCCTCAATTTGGTGCAAAAGTACAAAAAAAATTGTTCTCCAACAAATTTTATAGGCAGAAAATAGACGGGGGCTCCCTACCCCCGCTTCAGCGCCTTACACGGCAGCTCCGCTGCTCACATCTGCACTGCAGCCAACGGGCTTCCCTTATTTCTCCACCAGTCTATACTCCTTGCCAGCGCCCACACGGTGACTCTCGAACGAGAACTGGCAGTCGTTCAGAGCGTTGCCCATCGCCGTGTTGCTAGTTCCCATGTCGAATGAGGCATAACGGTTACTCAAAATTTCTTTGATCTCGTCGATGCTGAGCCACCGCACATCCTCCGAGGGACGCGGTTTGCGGAACGTCTCGGCAATCATCTCCTCGAGGGTGTAGAGTTGCTGATAGGACTCGTTTTCCTTGATGAGCGTGGCTATCTCGTCGTCATTCAGCCAGAAGCGTTCACCGTGATTGAAGCAATAGAGTGCTTGAGCGAAGAGCTGGCGATGGTCGAGCGAGTCGTCGTAGTCGATATGTCCCTTCACGCCGACGCACACGAAGCGGCGACTACCCGTGGGGTCTGTCAACGGCTTACGCTTATTGGTTGTCCCGATGAACGAGGTGTAGCGGCGATACTGCTTGATGGTCTTGCCGTAGGGCGGACGGAACTTCACGTCGGCCGACGACAGCAGATACTTCAGCACCACCTGTTGCCCTTTCGTCGTCTTGTCGAACTCATCGATGTTGATCAAGGCGAACGAGGTCAGCGCAATGTTCAGGTCGAACTCATTCTTGAAGTTGATCTTGTCGTTGTAGTAGTCGCGCAACTCCGGCGGGAGGAGAATCTTACAGAAGCGCGTCTTTCCACAGCCCTGCCTACCGATGAGCAGCGGCACCAAGGCATTACCCGTCAGTTGTTTGTCGCTCTCGCGCCACTGCGCCACCATCCCCGTCAACCACATCTTTAGATACTTCTCCCAATGCGGCTGATCCGTGGGCACTCGTCTGGCGAGCTCTGCGATATAGTCGTTCCCGTCCCACTCCGGCAGTTTGTCGAGCCATGTGTTCACGGGGTCATATTGTTCAATACGGGTAGAATCGATGAAGCGGTTCACGTTCTTATCCCACGCTTTCAGTCCAATTTCTGTTGCCTGGAGCTTCATATCGTTGCGCACCTCATCGGTCAGAGGCTTATACTCCTGGTCGTCGCTGAACTTCTCCCGATACTCTGCCACACCCGTCATCAGGTTCTTACGCATGTCGAAGTTGGTATTCAGGAATATCTCTGTCCGCATGGCCTGGATGGTCTCTTCCGGCACACTCTTCAAGGGCTTCACCTTATGTTTCGCCATGTAGTCCTCCTGCAGGCTGACGTCATAGACGCTGGCAAACACGTTCCTCACCAGCATCTCGTCCCTGCCCAAAACAGGGTGCAGTAGCGTCAGACCCTGTGCATGAGCCATAGGGATTCCTTCGTTCAGACAGGCCGTAGCCACTCGCATCAGCAACTCCATCTCGCGCTCCTCGTCAGGCACATTGAAGTAACGGCCCAGCACGTTGTTCACGATGGCGAGCCAGTTTAGGTGATAGGTCCTGACGATGGTACGGCCGGGCATCAGCATATCGCTTTCGTCGCTGATGCTGACGGGCTCCTGCTGCTCCGTCTTCTTCGCATCAACCAGAAATGCCCTCGCCTCTGGATTGTAGTACATCTCCGGATCAGCACTCAAGTAAACCGTTCGGTCCAATCGGGGCTCCAGATACTCGATGTCTATGTGGAACTGGTTCTGATAAGCCAGGCGCGCCGTCTGATACAGATTCTTATGGAACTGCAGTATATCAGCTTCAGCCGTTGGAAGCAGTCCGACACCTCCACTTTCGGAAAGGTTTTGGGAGGTTCCGTATAGCACACCCCGACAAACAATCTTCACGCTTCTGCCCGATGCGCCCAGAAACGCCATCAGCGTCTCGGGCATCCTGCTGACCTGATTCCTCAGGCTAACGGTCTGTTCATACGATTCCAGGCCATTCACTTCCAGCACCACCAGTCCGTTGTAGGCCAGCATGCATCGTTTCTTGTTCCTATTCACATATTCTGCCGCGAAGCAGATGCGTGGCAGCCAGATGTCTGGTCCGTGCTGCGATGTAATGCGTCCGTCTTCCAATCGAGTTGGTTTCATCAGATGGTACACCTCTCGAATGCTGGTAACCTCGTCAGCGACAGCACCTTCTCTGATCAGATTGGCGACATCGGATACCTCCAGGCGATTAATCACCTCTTTCTTTCTGCTAATTTTCAGTAATGTTGTGTTCATCATATTTGTTTTCATGAGATTATTTCTGCAAAGATACACAATTTTCCTGAAATCACCAATAAAATAAGGACTTTTCTTTCCCTTTTAACATACACCTAGCAAACACCGTTCATACACTTAACCTACACAAAAGGCTTTTGGCGTTCAAAAAGCTTTCGCCCAATCAATATGCTTCGCGAGTTCAATAGTCGAGGTGCCCCTAGCGGCAAAAGCATGCATCCAGTATAACTAGAGCATGCATCTAGAGCCTCGGGAGCATAGCTCTAGTGACTCCAGAGCATAGCTCTAGAGCCTCCGGAGCATGCCTTTTGCAAGCCAAGAGCATTCCTTTTAGGGTGTCAAAGCATGTCTTTTAGGGTACTAAAAGCATTGCTCTTGCAACCCAAAAGCATATCTTTGGCAAGTTGGGAGCATATCTCTAGCATGCCGGGAGCATGCTTTTATCGCCGGAGACACCTTGAACGGGCGAAAACCCTTTGAAAACCGAATGCCTTTAGGTGTATGACTAGTGTATGATAAATGTATGTACTATGTAAGAATAATGTATGAGAAAATTTAATAATACACTATATATCAATATATTATGATAACAATTGTGTATGTATTAGCAAATTATATGTATATACAACATTTTGATTATACCTCTTCTACTTATATGTATGAAACAGCAGTCTTTTTGCTCTCATTTCGTCATATTTGTATAAGAAACCATCAAAACATAGAATATGATAGCAGATTTCATCACCATGTATGACACCTTCTGTGAGTGCAACGAGGAATACTTTGACTGCGAACTCCCCATCCCGGAGTTCGCCCAGCTTCACGGTCCACGAACTTGCGGATACTTCGAATACACCAAGGGTGGGTGGTTCAACAAAGGCGTCTATTCCCCAATCATCTCCATCACCGACTACTATGATTTCACCCCTCGTCAGTTTCGTGACATCATGGTTCACGAGATGATCCATTTCTACCTCGCCCTCAACGGCAAAGACCGCAACTGTCATCACGGCAAGCAGTTCAAGACTATGGCTCGCCAGCTCAACAAAACCTTCCGTCTCCACATCACCCCCACCCTTGACATCTCACAATACAAAAAGAACCCCTATCGCCTCAACTGGTGGCAGCGCCTCTTCACACACCGCTAGTGTTCACGTCTGTACTACGATAGGAACGGAAGCGACGTATAGAGCACTGGTTAACAAGTAATCAGTGATGACTCAAGAAGTGTGAAAGGATTCTTGACAATATCATGATTATAACCCCAGCTGTACGAAGCCGACACACTTGGTGCTTTCAAAAAAAGAAAACCACCCTTTGGGAAGAAGGGTTACCCTATTACGACATTATTATTCAATCTGCCAAAATTTTACGCAGATTTCCTTGTCTTATTTTATAAAAATGTCTATTTTTGCAAACGGATAGATTTTAAATGAACAAATAGTTATGACTGACATGATTACATACCTTAGAAACTTCCGTGAAGAAGAACCTGAATGGCTAAAGGATTATTTTAATGGGAAAAAGTTCACATTCAAAGACATTATGTCATCAAGAGTGGGCTTTTATCCTGGTTATTATCTTAAATTGCATTGTGACGGAACATTGATTAGGGTGGGCAACAAATCCCACTCTGTTCATTCCTTCCTCTACGTAGACCATATAAAAAGAAAATACTTAGAAGACGAAATAGCCAAGGAAAATAGTTTTCTTGGCTATCATCCTGTTGGGTCGCCAATAGAATGGCAGGAATCAGATCTAATCCCCAGTGGCCAACATCCTATTTTAAGAACTACATTTAATATTCAAGAAAATCCTTATTGCTTTTCAATAATAATGAATCGCGATGAGGACAAAGACGACTCATGGGGTGCAGAGCATTTTGTTGTAACTTTTCTATTCGGAGATAGTATAAATGTATACTACCGCCTATTTAGGAAAGAATATTCAAAGGCTCCTTGGCTGTTTTTCCTTAATGAGCGTTATAAAGGAACATACTTTGAGCGAGACATTCAAAATAGTCATCGTTATCCACCATATGTCATATTTGCAAATAACGCCAACATCTGGAAGGAATATGAAAAAGTGGAGAATATTTCTCCAGTTGGTGGTGTTTTCAATAGAAGACATGATTTGTATAAATACAATAATAATCTAATATAATGGTCAAATCTTTTTGCATTGATTTATTTGACGGTCATTTGATATTCGAAGATAATGGCCAGAAAGTTTTGGTTGACACAGGCAGCCCTGTTACCATTGGCATGGACAGTCATTTTGATTTTATGGGTAACCAATACAACTGTCACACCAACTTTTTGGGAAAAAACATTCCTGAGATATCGGAAATGATGGGTTATGACATTGATGTATTGATGGGTCTGGATCTATTAAGACAATTCTACATTCAGACTGACTATCAATCGAAAAAGATAACATTCAGCAGTGAGGAGATGCTTTTCGAGGCGATTTGCTCTGTACCTATCATTCAGGAGAATGGTGTTGTTTGCATCAATTTGATAGTTGACGGGCGAAGTGCAAAACTCGCTCTAGATACAGGAGCCAAGATCTCCTATATAGACAAAAGTTATACCGACGGGAGGACTATCGTAGAAACCAGAGAAGATTTCAGCCCGTTGATTAATAGGACATTCAACACTCCGATTTATTCCATGGAAGCTATCATCGGTGATCAGCCTTTCCCTGTCAACTTTGGCAACCTGCCTTCTGAAATAGCCATGATGCTCAGGGCAATGGGTCTACTTGGTGCTATAGGGTTTGATTTGTTCAATGCCTTCACTGTACACCTGGATTTTAACAAGAACGAGCTATCACTTTCTCGATGAGAATCACTTCTGCCGGGAATCGGCATTTCACGTGAACTTGATAGCTCTAACTGCTCCATCAATTCGACAAAAAGAATAAAATTCTTTGTCTTGTCCTCACAAATTTGTATCTCTGGCGACGCCTATGATAGGATGCAATCTAGAGGAATCTTCGCTCTATACTCTGTTTTTTCGCTATTTAATGTGCAAATTACAAAAAAAAGTTGTATCTTTGCAAATTAGAAGTAAAAACTTAAAGAATCTTTGGCACTATCCTAACCAGAATTAATTCATTTTAATTATGAATGACTACAAATCTCAAATCAAGGCTGTCGTTGACAGCATCCGTCAGGATATGAGAGTTTTAGGAATGTTTGCTTTCCAAGGTGTTGGCGACATCGATGTACTGCGCAATTGTTTTATCCGCTCCTACGAGGCTGCTATAGAAGGTGAGAAAATCTACAAGGAACATTTTCCCGACACCCCTCTTAATGCCCCTATCACCCTTTGTGACGGTGATACCAATATTGAGCCCATCAAAGAGTTCTATGACCACCTGAAGTCCGAAGAATTCGTTCCCATGCCCTTCGATGTGCCCAAATACGGGGAATACACTATGACCCTCAATCACTTGTTCATAGCCCTACAGCAAGCAGGTATTTAAGGATTAATGAGCATTCCAATAATAAAATAATTGAATTTTTAACGGCTTTATAAATTGTTTATTGTCATTTCATATTATTTTTTCTTAACATGGATAAACCTGTAAAGAGCAATTTAAAGATATCGGGCTCAACAATAAAAGGGGTAGTTGACAAAACAGTCAAAAGCATTGAGATTCCTCAAGATGTTATAGAAATTAGACCTCGAGCTTTCATGTATTGTAGAAACCTTGAGCGAATTTACATCCCTAATTCCGTAATAGAGATTGGGGTTTCTGCGTTCTCAGACTGTAAGTCTTTAGAAGAGGTCACACTTCCCAGTGAACTTGAAAAAATTCCTGATCGTCTTTTTGAGGAGTGCCTTTCACTTCGTAAAGTAACGATAAAGGAGAACGTCAAGTTTATTAATTGGGGTGCTTTTGTTAATTGTCCTAACTTGACAGAGATAGTCGTGGACGAGAATAATCCGCGTTATCGTTCTGTTAATGGGTTTGTCTACAACAAAAAAATGACGATCCTTTACTTCGTTCCACGCAAGATTCAGCAGCAAGAATTGATTGTTACAGATACTGTTGAAACCATCCGTGAACGTGCATTTTGTTTGTGTAACGGCATAGAACGTGTTGTCTTGCCATCGAGGACACATAAACTTTCAAGTTACTCCTTTTGCTATTGTAGTTCGTTGTCGGAAATCTCTATGCTAGGTTGCGATAGTTTAGCTGTTAAATCTATTATTGGATGCAAATCTTTGAAGAGAATTATCTTTTCTAATCTCTTGACCACTATTCCTGCTGATTTTGCAAGTGACTGCTCGTCGCTTGAAGAAATTTCATTCCCGGAAAAACTCAAAAAAATTGATTCTTATGCATTTATAGATTGCATTTCTCTAAAAAAAATCACTCTTCCTGTAGGGTTAAGAGTTTTGGGCAAAGGCGCATTTTATGGATGTAATGCATTAGAACGAATAGATGTTGCTCCAGACAACAAATATTTTACTTCAGTAGACGGAGTCCTTTACGATAAAAAAATGGAATCAATATTATTATATCCTCCTTCTCATATCAATGAACGTTTTGTTATCCCTTCTTCTATAACTCATTTGGATGATGAGGTTTTTCATGATTGCAAAAATCTTAAAGAACTTCATTTCCCCAATTATACGGTAATTAACAATCCTGTTATCGCTTGTCGCGCGTTGACTGCTATTCATATACATATGAAGGAAATCAATGGGGGAAGAATAAGCAATAATGCATTCAAATACGTTAATAAGAAACGTTGCACCCTATATGTTCCTCAAGAATCACTCCAGATATTCCGGGAGTATCCTGCTTTTGCAAAATTCAAAGATATTCAGGGGATTCCCATGACTATTGATGAAGTCAAGTTTGTTGACATGATAGAATACAATCACGATGCTACAGTTATTACTCGTATAAAAGAACATTATCAAAAGTTCGTCAGCCAAGTCGAAATACCAGATGGAATTAAGGAGATCGGGCAAAACGCCTTTAAGGGCTGTGACAATCTCACTTTTGTCACTTTCCCATCTTCCTTGGAAATTATTGGCAGCAATGCATTCCAGGGATGTTCTCTAACGCAAATCGTTATACCCGAAGGGGTGAGGATGATTGGCGAAAGTGCTTTTATGAACTGTAATAATCTCACTTCAGTTACATTCCCATCCTCATTGGAAAATATCGGCAATAATGCATTTCGCGGGTGTTCTCTTACCCAAGCCATTTTACCCGAAGGGGTGAGGATGATTGGCGAAAGTGCTTTTATGAACTGTAATAATCTCGCTTCAGTTACTTTCCCATCCTCACTGGAAAATATTGGTAATTATGCATTCCGTGGGTGTTCTCTTACTCAAGTCGTCATCCCCGAAGGAGTAAGGAAGATTGGTGATGCCGTTTTTATAGACTGCAATAATCTCACTACTGTTACTTTCCCATCCACATTGGAAATTATTGGCAACTATGCATTCCGCGGGTGTATTTAGAGACCTCTAAACAACCATAAACAATGAAAAACACATAGAGATAAACCACTGTATATCAACCTCTTTTAGATTTTAACACTTCAGACTTGCTTTTTGGTAGTTCTCAAAAATCCGCTT
>JAEEGK010007640.1_pt1 | contig 25750 bp, 10 predicted proteins | sample 8958771 | NCBI WGS metagenome assembly JAEEGK01 (sample SAMN16246547, study PRJNA631951) | gut metagenome | biome: gut microbiome; feature: rumen; material: SC-attached | host: Bos | place: Iran: Karaj | collected 2018-10
TTTTATAAAAATCCTTATTAATATTTTTATTATTAGAATCTTTATCAATATTTTTATTATAATTAATATCAATATTAATTTGTTTTTCATTAATAATTTCATTAGTTTCTTCGATAATTATTTCATTTTTACTATTATTATTATATTTACTATTCATAAAATTATTATTATAATTAATATCATTTTTATAATTAATAATATCATCATTATTTCCAGAATTAATCGAACTTTTATTAATAATAATACTTGAATTTTTATTAAAATTATTATTATTATTATTATCTTCATAATTTTCATTATAAGAATCGAATAAACTATTTTTATTATTATTATTATTAAAATTATTATCATAAATAAATTCAATAGAACTATTTTTGCTTTTTTTTTTACTACTTTTCATAGAAGAAACAGAACTTAAATTATCAGTAAAATTCGTATTAATAGATTCATTTTTAATTTTATTTTCTTTATTTTCTTTATTATTATATCTATCATATTGAATATTATTTTTATTTTTATTATTATTTTTATTAATTATTAAAACATTATTGAAATTATTATTATTATTTCTAAGAACAACATTTTCATTAAAATTACTTACATTATTATTATAAATTTTTTTTATACTTGAAAACATAAATCCACTTCCATCTTTAATAAGAATTTCTTCACTATTTTTATTTTCAATACTATTATAATCATTATTTAAATTATTATTATCATTATTATTATTATTATTAATAATATTTTTATTTTCTTCTTCATTTTCTATTTGATTTAATTTATTATTAATCATAATAAAATCATTAATTGCTTTTTTCATTTCAATTTCTTCTTTGTCTTCTCTATCATCCATTTCTAATAAAGATTCTTCATCAATTCGACTTTCTTCTAAATTATTAACAGTCATATTCTTTTCTAAATAATATCTTATTGTTCGCCAAATATTTTTTCTTATTATTTTATTAAAACATGTTTTTACAGTTTCTATATAGATAAACTTATTTTGAGAAAAAACAATTCCATAAACAAATAAAATTTCAGCTAAATGAATAATTTCTTTTTCGTCTAAATTAATTAATTCGTTTATATTAATTTTTGATTTTTTTTCGATGTCTGTTGAATCAATTTTGCTTTTAAGTTCATTAATTAGAGTGTTAATAATATCAGTTAAATTTGAAATTGTTTCTTTGATGTTATTTTGATTATTATTATTGTTATTATTTTTATTATTTTTATTAATATCAATAAGAACATAATCTTTAATAAAAGCAAATAATTTTGGGTTCATTTCATTACAACATTTAACTAAATTTTGAGGTTTAATAATATCAGTTAAATCTTTTAAAGGAGAAGGATGAAAACATCTAAATAAATTATTTAATATCGCTAAATAATGATAATCTTCCATATTATTTTATAATAAATATAATTAAATTTTATTTATAATTTGAAAAAAATTTAAATAAATTTAAATTAATAATAAAAACAATAATAATAATATAACAATAAAATAAAATGGATATTGACAATAAAAATATAAAAGATATTAATATAATTGAAGAAGTGCCTTTTAAAAAACGTATTTTTAATTTTTATTTTTTTACTCTTTTGAAAAAAGACATTGGAATATTTTTTTATATATTTTTTTTTATATTAGAAACTATTCAATTATGTTCGTATTCATTTTCCGAACCTCATTTAAATAATTGGCATATAAAAGAAAATAAGATAGAAGATATATCATTAATAATAGGATATCCGAGAATAACCCCAATAATGAAATATTTAAAAAAAAATATTTATTTAATAATTTATTGCGTATTATGTGTTTATGTTTTTTCACATTGTTTATTATTAATGATGTTAATTAAATTTAATAAAACAAATTCAAAAATTTATATTTTAGGAATTACAATTACGAGATTAATAACAACTCCATTAACAATTTTTCTTTTTATTCCTATTTTAGAACTTATAATGTTACCTTTAAAATGTGAAAATGATTATGTTGTTTTATTAAAAGATAGTATTAAATGTTGGGATAAATTACATTATTTATATGCAATTTTAAGTATAATTTTTGCATTAGCATTTTATTGTCTTATTATTTTAAGTACTTTATTTTATTTTAATCCTTTTAATAAAAGTGCTACAACGAAAATTAATAATTCTTCCGATTCATTTTTATATTTAACGAAAGTTATTTTAGTTTGTAAATGGATTTGGATAAAAAATGAGAATTTAAGTGGGGCAATAATGTTTGTATTTAGTTTGTTTAATTTTTTAAATAGTTTTAGTAAACCAACTTATAATAAATATTTATTAGAATGTTTTATTTCAATAAGAAACGCAATTTTTTTTTGGTCAAATTTTATTTTAATGGTTAATTTATTAGCAGGAAGACATTTAAAAGGAAACATATATTTATTAATTTTTGGTTATCCATTGATTATTTTTTTTAGTATTATTTATTATCGAAGTAAAAGTTCAATGCATGTTATTTCAATTAGTAATTTAAATGATGTTAATGAATATTTAAAAAAAACAAATCAATTAGTTAAATTAATAGAATATTATATTGAATATCATAAAGCAGGTAATAAAAGTAATAATAATAAAGCACAAGATAGTAATAGATTTGAAATTCTTTTAAAAGGAGCAATAGCAATTCATGAAGAAAGTTGCATTGATGAAGAATGTCCTTTGAAAAAATTTTTAGACAATCCAAATAATTATACAATTCAAAAAACATCTTTATTACATTATATGAATAATTATTTTTCAGTTGGAATAAAAAAATTTCCAAATTGTAGAATGTTATTATTAAGTGTTGTTCAATTTAATTACGAAAATAAATATAATTTAAATTTTGCTAAAAATTATTTAAATTTATTAGAAAAATCAAAAAATTCTTTATCAGAAGATTATTTAATTCATTGTATTAAACAAAATATTGCATCTCTTAATAAATTAAATGATCTTAATAAATATTCAGATATTTTAAAATTAGAAGAAACTATAGAACAAAAATATCAACGTTTGAAATTTTTAATTGAAACTACCACAAAATTATATGGAGAATTTTGGGGAATTTTTGCAGCGAATTTGACTAATAATTTAAATTTAAGTAAATTATTCGTAATAGGAAATAAATTAAATAAGAATATTAAAGAAATTCATTCATTATGGGACAATGAATTAAAAAATAAAAAAATCGACATTGAAAATCAATCAATTGCTCAATTATATGCTTATTTTTTAAGAGAAATTATAAGAAATAAAAAGAAAAGTGAAGAAATTACAAAGAAATTAAATGAAGAACAACATTATGAATCAAGAAAAATTGATGAAGATAAATTTGATATTAATAATCTCGATATTTTATTAGAAAATCAAGATTTAATTATTTATTCTCGATGCTCTGAAAAAGGTGAAGGAAACATTATTCAATGTTCAAATAGTATTGTTTATCTTTTAGGATATGTTAAACAAGATTTAATTGGAAATCCTATTGAAACTTTAATGCCTACTATTTATGTTAAAGGTCATAATAAAATGTTAGCTAAAAGATTAAAAGGAATTCATAATCAGTTGTTACAAAATAAAAATAATTTTAGAGCTGCTGATAAAAAACAAACTTTTTTATTACCCAAAACTAAAGTTGGCTATTTAGTTCCTTTAAATTGTAGATTCACTGTGTATAATGATGATGATTTTTCTAATACTTATATTGTTAAATGTAGATATGAAAATAAAGATACCAAAAGTGTTTATGCATTTTATGTGTTGACCAAAGATGATTTTACTGTTGATAGTATTTCAAGTAGTGCGATAAATTTAGGATTATCTATGGATTTATTAAAGAAATATGTTATAAATATGAATATTTTAGTGAGATCTGAAAATAATTTAGAAAGTATTGATTTGTTTGAAAAATATAAAGAATATGAAGAGGAACCAAAAAAAGTAACATGGATTATTCCTGATGTGATATATCCTAAAAATGATACCCTTCGTTCAAAAGAGGAAGATATAAATGAATTAATAAAAATCTCAAAAACAAAGGAATATTTATTAAATATATATAAATTAAAATATGAAGAAGATGAAACGTTAGGTTATTGCTTTCGTTTTAGTGATTCTGATTCAAAAAGAAGTAATGTTCTTCTTGAAGATTTTCATTTTAATACTAATAAGCATGTTTTTTTTGATTTATTAAAATTAAGTTTTTTACGTGGAGAAGTTGTTGAACAGCATCAAGGAAAAAATTTAGCTAATTTAAACAAAATATTACGTTCATCATTAGCAGATGAATTAAATCAAAAAAAAGAAAATGACAAAATCGAAAAAAAAACAACTAAAAAAAAAAAGAAAAAAAAGAATGAAAATGGCGAAAATGTAAACAACGATAGTGAAGAAAATAATGATGAAGAAGATGACGAAGATAAAATTCAAGAAAATATTTTAACAAAAGAAAAAATATTAGAAATGCAATCAAAAAGAAGCGACGAAATAAAAAGTTTTATATTTACATTACCTTTTTACGGAAGTGATGTTTCATTAGAAAAACATAGACCAAATAAAGAAAAATATCCAGTTGGAAAAACACAAGAACCTTCAATAAAAATAAACATAAGTGGATTTATTAAAAGAATCGAAGAAAAATTAAAATCACATCCAGATTTAAAGAAAAAATTAGAACAAGCAAAACAAAATCTAAAAAGTATCAATAATTTAGAAGAAAGTAGTATCTCTGCATCATCAAGCGGAAATTCTTTAAATAATAGTTTAAGTACAGCAGATATAACAACAGCTGTTTCAGTGAATTCAACATCATCTCAAAGTGAATTTAGTTCAGATACAAGTGCAACATTAGGAAATATATTTAATGAACATAGTGTATTTTATATATCAGTTTTTAGTGTAGTTTTTTTCATATTAATTTTATTTTACATAACAAGCGAATTCGCCCTTTCTTTATATAAAATAAACAACACTGACAATCGTATGGGATATATGGATAAAGGTTTTATATTACTTAATACTATAGTTTATACGAAGTTTTTTTTAACGGAAATTATATTAACAAACGATAATGAAAATGAGGGTAGAGAATATAAAATAATTGATAATAATTTAACACCTGATGAATATAAAAGATTAATGATGTTAGAAATGGCTCAATATAGAGAAATATTTTCAAATACTTGGTTGTATTATAGTAATGCAACTGTGACTTTTTCGAAAGAATATCGAGATTATACTGATACAACAATGTTGAATATAAAAACTTTAAGTAATAATGAAGAAACTACTGAAGAACAATTATTTAGTATTGCAATGAGTAGAATACCAACTTCTATTTTTTATGTTAGTACTGTTACTAATAATCCTAATAATATAATTTTTGAAAATAGAAATTCTTTTGAATTAATGTCGAATTTATTAAATGATTATTTATTAGTTTGGAGACATGTCACTTTTTTATTAGTAGATGATGTAAAAGATCATGCGGAAAAAAGTTTTTTGATTGATTTAGTTTTCGCTTTGAGTTGGATAGTTGATATAATAACATTAATAATATTATGGAAATTAATAAAAAGATTTATTAACGATAGAGAAAAACCAATTGATTTATTTTTAACAATTAAAAAACGTTTATTTGAAGAACTAAAAAATTCTAGTGAGAATTTTACAAATAAATTATTAAATAAATTTTTCGGTAACGAAGACAATGAAGAAGAAGCAATGATAGATAACAATTCAAATATTAAACCAGATGATATAAATATCGTAAAATTTAAAACGAAAAATGAATATAAACAATCTTATCAATCAAATAGTGAATATTTATGGAATTATATGAAACTTGTGATTTTTTTTATTTTAATTCAAATTTACATGGTTTTTAAATACATTTATAACGACAATAATTTAAAAAGTATGAATAAATTCATTACAGTTTTTAATGCTACTCATTATAGTCAAAGTGATTTATTAATATCATTAAATGCAATGAAAAGTTATTATTATAATTCTTCAATTGAGATATTTAATAATGATGACACTGAAGCGGTTTTTTATGATATATTCGTTTCATTATCAGATAAATGGTCTGGAGTATTAAAAGAAACATACAATACATCATGTTTTTTGAGAAATAAATATGTTAATATATTTTATGAATATTGTAATAATGATATTAATGATATTATTTATTTTGAAAATGCTACTAAAATTAATGATGATACTAAAGAAAGTTTGTATTTAGGTACCTTACAATTTGGTTTTAAAGCGGTTTTAGAAAGATTTTTTGAATTGTTGAGGTATATTGCAATTAATAAAATGTTGGATGATAAAGGTTTGCTTGATATAAAAGAAGAAGAAAAAATTGAATTTACTGATTATATTGAATTTAAAGAAATTAATAATATTGTTAGAAATGTTATTAGACCTTGGTTTAATGAAGTTATTAAAATTATGAATGATGAATTTAATAATTTTGTTGATCAAATAAAAGTTATTAATATTGCAATGTTTATTATTGTTTTTTGTACGGTGTTGATTTTGTATGTTTTTGTTTGGAAAAGTTATGAAGATAATTTAAAAACTTTGCTTAAAACTGCGGTTGCGCTTATTAATTTAATTCCGGAAGAAATTAAATATATGATTGTTGTTCAATTAAATGAAGAAGAAAATAAAAATCCTTAATAAATATTTTTATATTTATAAATAAAAAATATAAATATAAAAATAATATAAATAAAAATTTTTTATAAATTATATTAATTAATTATTATTTTAATAAATAAATTCTATCTTTATATTTAAATTTTCCTTCTTCATTAACATCTTCATTTAAGATTTTTCTTTGTTCTTCATTGTAACTTAATAAATCTCCAGTGAAAACTAAATTAACATTACTATCTAACAAATATTTTAAGTTTTCAAAGCTATTTTCATCAAAATTATTTTGAATAACATTAATAACTCTTAAAGTATGATTTTTGCATCTATAATTTTTTCCATCTATTTCTTCTAAATTATCTAATTCAGGAACTTCTAATTCAGGTTTTTTAGCTGCTTTTAATTTTGCATTTTGTTTTATTATGTCTTGTTTTTCTTTTTCTAATTTTTTAAATTCTTCAAGTTCTTCTTCATTTAATAACCACATTCCATAATTTTGTTTTATTAATTCGAATGTTTCGTTTGTTAAATAATTTCCACCGAAATTAATTTCTTCTAATTTTTTATTAACTTTTAACATTTCAGAGAATTTTTTTATACATTCTGAAGTTAAATTATTTTTAAATAAATTTAATATTCGTAAATTTGTATTTTCATTTTTTAAGTTTTCAAATATTAAATTTGCGTTTTCATCTCCAAGAAAATTTCCTCTTAAACAAATAGATTCTAATTTATTAGGATTAATAAATAAATTTAATAAAATTTCATGTTGTTTTTTAAATTGATTTACAATAATTTCATCTGTAATTTCTTCAACATTTTGAAACGAATAAACTTGTTTATCAACAGTAATTTTATCATTCCATTCGAAAGTAAAATCATAAACTTCATTTGGTTTATTTAAAAGAGAATTTATTAAAAAATCTAAATTTTCTATAGTAAAATTATTGCTTGAAAATTTCATTTTAACAATTTTTGATGAATTAATTAAATGAAATAATATTTTAATTGTATTATTATCTACTAAAACATTATTAAAAGTTATAACTGTTGGTGTAGTTCCATGAAAAACTTTAATTGAAGGATGAACACCCGTTCCAATTTGATCATAAAAATATAAAGCATCTTCATAAAATTTTCCTTTTTGTTTAAAATTATTTAAAACTTCATCGGATAATTTTATTTGTTCACAAATTTCAAATGACCAAAATTTTTTACTTTTTAACATTTTTTTTTATTATTTATTAAAATTATAATATTTTTTATTATTAATAATTATTATAATTAAAGTTAAAATTCAATTAAGGAAATGTTTAAAAATAAAATATTTCCTAAAAATCAAATCGAAAAATATATTTTTACATGTTTTTTTAAAAAATATAATATTAATGATAATATTTATAATATTAATGTTATAAATAATATTATTTTTAATGAAAAAACACATATTGTTGCTTTATTTAAAGATTATTTAATTTATGATGATTTATCTGAATTTTTAAAAAGATATTATATTTCATATGAATATAATATTCGCTTACCTAAATTTTTAGAATATTATGAAAAATATTGTATTTTTTTTCCTAATTATTTACCTTTATTTGAAAGTAAATATATTTATCAAAATATTCATAAAAAACAAAAAATTTTGGATTTTAAATTAAAAGAAATTGAAAAAAAATATTATTTTAATAATGATGATTTTGTTAGAAAAAAAAATAAAAATTATAATAATTATAATAATAATAATTTTTTATCGTTTTTATATGAATTTAATAATAATAATATTGAAAATAAAAATAAATATGAAATTGAAAAAGAAGATTTGAATATTTTATTTGGAATTGAAAATAAGAAAAAAAAAAGTTCGAATGGAAGTAGTATTGAAATGAAAAAAATAATTAATGAAATAACTAAATTTGATATTATTAAAAATCAAATTAAAAATAAAAATGTTATTAATATTAATAATAAAACTTTAGATTATAAAAAAAAAATAAATTATTTGAATATAAATAAAAGAAATAATTCAAAAAATAATTTGACTCATAAAATTATTTTATCTGTTATTAATAAATATAAATTAAATAATAATAGTAAAGATAAAAATAAAGAAAAATCTTTTAATATTAATAAATGTAATAATTTAACAACTTCAAATATTAATAAAAAAAATAATAATAATAAAGTTATTAAAAATATTAAAGTTTTAAATTATAATAATAATAATATTTTAAATAATATTAATAAATCAAATCATAAAAAAAATATTTCTAATATTATTAATAATAAAAATAATAATAATAATAATAATAATCATAATTGCATTAATAATTTTCATTTAAAATTAAATATTAATAATAACATTAATAATAATATTACAAATAATATTAATTTTTTGTCTTATTCTGAAAGAACAAAAAATAAAATAAATTTATTTAATTTAAATATTAATGATATTAATAATAATAATAATAAAATTAAACAAAAATTTTTACAAAATAATAATAATAATAGAACAAATTCAAATCCAAAATCAAATAATGAAAATAAAAATGTAAAAAAAAATAATTTCAAAAATAAAATTCCTAAAAATAATAATAATAATAATATTAAATGTTATTATTCAAAAAATATTGAAAAAAAACAAATTAATAAAGGAATTTTTCTTCAAAAAGAAGTTCTTAAAAATTTTTCTACTGAAAATAATAAAAATTTATTTAAAAATTTTAAAACATCTTCAAATTCAAGAAAAAAAATAAAAAATGAAAATAATAATAATAATATAAATAGAAAAAATTCAAATTCAAAAAATAAAAAATTAGATTATTTAAAAACAAATAATAATAATAATAATTCCAAAATTCAAACATGTATTAAAACAAATATTAATAATTTAAGTAATAATAATAATAATAATAAAAATAACGAAAATAAAATAAAAGGAATTAAAATAAAAAATTTTAATAAAATTCATGAAATAAATAAAAATTTAATTTTTTTTCAAAATAATTATAATAATAATAATTATATAAACTAATAAAATTAAGAATTATTTATAATAATAATAATAATAATATAATTATAAATAAAATATTTAACATATAATTTATTTTTTTTATTTTTATAAAAAAATAATAATAAAAATAAATATAATAATATTATAATAATATTAAATTATTTTAACTTAAATTAAATAATGAATCTTCCAAAAAAACAATTAAAAAAGAAAATATCTCAATTTCAAAAAGACATTACAACTCAACAAGAAAAAAAAGAAGAAATAGAAAAAATTATAGAATCAAAAAAAAATGAATTAAATTTATTAAGAAATAAATTTTTATCAACAAATTCAGAAAATTCAAACCAATTTGAAAAAAATGTTGATAATTTAAATTTAATTTATAAAAATTATAAACGTTTAGTTGAATATAATGATAACATTAAAAAAATCGAATATGGTTATGATACATTAAAACGAAGAATAGAAAGAAAAACAAAACATTTAGAAAAAATTTTAAATGATTTAAATGACGAAATTAATAAAAACGAAGATGAAATTTCAAAAATATTAGAAAAAATAAATAATATAAAAAAAGAAAAAAAAATAACATTTAAATCAGAAAATTATATTATTAATCCAATTCCTTTATATGTAGAAAATATTTCAGAATTATGTTTAGAAAAAAAAATATTTATAATTTTAAAAAACAACAACGTTCAAATTAAAAAAAAACTTTCAAGTTTAACAAAAGAAACAGAAAAAGAAAAGAAAAATTTAATAAAATATGAAAAAAAAATCTCAACTGATGACCAACAAAATACAAATAACACAACAAATAAATCAAATTTATTAAATAAAGAAAATACTAAAGAAGAAAAAGATAATGATACAATAGTAATAGATGATTTAGATAATTGTTTAAGTAATGATTCTATAGTTTTAGATTTAACTAAAAGAAAAGTTGAACAATATTTAGATAGTCCCAGATTTATTGATAAAATAATTTACAAAGAATCTCATATTAAACCTATTAAAAATAAATTAGAAAGACATGATAATGATAAATTAGCTACGAATATTAAAATTAAACATGTTGAAGTTCATAAAGAAAGTATTGTTGATTTAGATAAAGAAATTCTTGAAAGTAAAAAAACTATTAAAAATTTAGAAGAACAAATTAATAATTTAAATAAATTAATTAAAAATAATAAAGCGAAAATTCCTGAATATAAAAAGAAAATTAAATTGGAAAATACTAAAATTGAAATTCTTCATGATGAAATTAAAATGATTAAAGAACAAATTGAGATTATTAATACTAAAAGAGATTTGGGAAATAGAATTTTTGTAAATGGTGTTTATTATATTAATCAACAAAAAGATAATGATGATGATAATAATGATAATAATAATGAAATTAAAAATGAAGAAGATAATAGTAATAAAACAACAGAAAGAAATCTTTTTGAGAGTAATATTATAGATAATAATATTAATAATTTAGATGAAAATAATAATGAAAATAATGATAATGTTAATAACGAAAGTATTATAAATAATAATAATAATAATAATTTAAATGATAATGAATTTAATAATAATAATAATAATATAATTTTTGAAGAAAATAATGAAAATTGATAATTTTTTTATAAAAAAAAATACTATTTATTAACTTTTGTATAAATTATTTTATTAAAATATAATTTTGTAATAATATAAATTAAATGCATTTTAAACTTAAATTTTAGTTTAATAATAATTTAATAACAAATAAATATTTTTAATTATAATATTATTAATATAAAAAAATAAAAATAGTAAGTTTTATATAATTTATAATATTTTAATTGAAAAAAAATTTAAAAAATTTTTAAATCAAATTTAAAATAATAAATTTAAATTTATATTTTAAATAAAAATTAATATTATTATTAATTAAATAATTTTCATTAAATAAAATTAATGTCAATCAATGTAAATAAATTAAATAATTCTTCTTCTATAAAAAATATAAATATTATTGATTTTAATTCAAATCCTTATTTGAAAAAACGAATTAATTCTCCTCGAAGTTTAGAATTAATAAATTCTTCAGGTTACACATTTGAAGAGCTTTGTTATGAAACATTCAATGAATTTAAAAAGAATCACAGTGAAATAATGTCATTACCAAATGAAATTCAAAAAATGCGCTATTCATTTTATGAATCTCGAAGAAAAGAAAAAATAAAAGAAATTTTAGAATTATATTTATATTTATGTGAAAATGAAAAATTTTTAGACATTAATAATAAAAATAATTCAAAACAAAAAAAAAATTTTAATTTACTAAAAAATCATAATAGTTTTAATGAATATGAAATGAATAAAAAAGATCTTCGAAGTTTTGAAAGATTAAAAGCAAAAAGCGAAATGGATTTATTAAAAAAAGTAGAAAAAGAAATTGAAAGAGAAATTTATGAAAAAAACGAAATTGAAAAAGAAAAAGAACATTTATTTAAACAAAAGAAATTAAAAGAAGAACTTCAAAAAAAACAAATTATTGAAAATCGTATGAAAATTAAAAAAGAAAAAGAAAAATTAGAAAAAGAAGAAAATGAATATTTATTAAAAAAAGAAAAAGAAAAAGAAAAATTTGAATTAGAACAAAAAAAAATAAATGAAAATATTGAAAAATTAAAAATTCGTAAAAAACAAAATGAAAAAAAACAAAAAGAAGAAGAAAAAAAACGAATTGAATTTCGAGAAAAAAAAAATAAAATTTTAGAAGAAAATCGAATTAAATTTTATAAAAAATTATTAGAAGAAGAAAATAAAAATAAAGAACGTCAAAAAAGTGTTGAATTAAAAAAAAATAAATATTTAAAAGATTTTATTAAAAAAAATTCAATTAAATTTAATGAAAAATTCATTCAAGAAAATAATGAAAATCAAAAAGATTTTTTTTATAATAAAAAAGTCGAAGAAATAAAAAATTTTTTAAAAAATAAAGAAATTTTAGAAAAAAAAAAATATGAAGAATATGAAAATAAACATAAATTAATCGAAGAAAAAAAAATTTACATTGAAAATAAATTAAAAGAAGAAAATCGAATAAAAAAAAAAATAAACGAAGAAAAAATTTATTCAATTAAACAAACATTAAAATTAAAAGAAAAAGAAGAAGAAAAATGGAAAGAAAAAATAATGAATAATATTAGTAAAAGAGAAATTATTTCATTAAATTTCATGAAAAAAAAATATTTAGAAAATCTAAAAAAAAGAGAAAAAAATACTGAACATAGATTATTATGTAAAGAAAGAATGGAAGCTATTGAAAAAATAAAAGAATATGATAGAAATAAATTAATGAAAAATTTAATTAAAAAAAATGAAAAAGTTGAATTATTTAAATATAAAAAATTAAAAATTTATGAAAATAAAAGACAATTTCAAAATGAACTTCAAAAACAAAAAGAAAATTATACAAATGAATTTCAAAAAATTTTTAATAAAAAAAATATTGATAATATTTTTATGAAAAAATTAAAAAAAATCTTCCCAAACAATAATAAAATTGATTCATTAGTTAATTCAATGAGACAAACTAATTTTTCTTTTAATAATAATAAATTATTAAATAAAAGTCAAAATAATTTTAAAACTTCAATTAATTTTAATGTTAAATTAATGAAAAGTAAATCAAATTTAGAAAATAAATTTTTTTCTTCAAGAAAAGAAAAAAAAAATTTATCTGATTATTTAAATTATAATAATTATGATGATTTTAAAAATTATTTTAATAATAACGAAATTTCATCAGAAAATAAAAAAAATTACAATGAAAATAATTCATATGAAAAAATGAATAAAACTTTTGAAAGTAAAAAAAATAACGAAAAAATAATAAATCAAAAATTAAATATTCAAAATGAAATTCAAAAAAAAATTAATGAATATAAAAATGAATTAAATATTGATTTATTAACTTTATTAAAAAAAGAAAAAAAAAGTGAAGAAATTAGAGAACAAACATTAGCAAAAATAAAATCAGAAAAAGAAAGAGAAAATTTAGAAAAAGAATTTCGAATTGAAAGAGGACAAGCAAATGAAAGAATAGAAGAAAAAAACAATGAAATTAAAAATAAATTAAAAATTTATGAAGAAAATCTTAAAAAAAATAATTTATAAAAAAATTTTTTAATTTTTATAAATATTAGAAAAAGTATTTTATATTAATATTATTATTATTATTTATAAATATATTTAAATAATTTTTATTTATAATAAAAAAATATTCTTATTTATTATCATATTATTATAATCAAAAAAATAACAAAAACCTTTTTATAAAAATAATATAAATTATCATTTTGAAAAACAAAATCTAATTTTTGAATTTAACACTTCAACAATTAATTGATCTTTTATTTCAAAAGAATGTGTTCCAAAAACCCAAGTTCCATTTGTACTACTTTTATTATTTCTCCCATCTAAAATAACCCAATTATTATCTTTATTATCAAAAAAAAACGTCGTTTGATTTCTACTAAAAGATTTATCTTTCGGAAAAGAAAAATCACATTTTTTATCTCTACCTATCGTAACTTCCGATGTAATATTAGGATCAAAAACCATTTTTGTCACAGAAATTTGTTCTTTTTTTGATAAATTTATAATCTCTATTTTTTTATCTTCCAAAGGAGTTACCTGAAAAATTATATTACCTGCACATATAATTTCTTTGTGTTTTAAAGGTAAAGAATAACCTTCTGTTAATTTAATAAATAAAATTTTATTGTCACTACTTTTTCCATTATAAGCTCGAATAAAATATTTTTTTAATTCTCGGTTAAAATAAATAGCAAAAATGTAAGGATAATTTTGTTTATCGTTATTATTTAATATAAAATCTGGTTTAAATTCACTGTTTGCTATTGTTACGTTATTTCCAAAAATTGATACACCATCTTTTAAATTTCTTCCTCCTATCATTCCACCTGCGTTTATTTTAATTTGGGTGTTGCTTAATAAATTTCCTTCTCCTTCTTCGAGCATTGTTATTATTGGATTTGAATCTATTTCTTCTTGTGTGATTTGTCTTGAAACGTTTATGTAATTGATTATTATATCATCTTCTTTTAAATCGTCTGTTGAAAAATTATTGTTATTATTACTGTTATTATTGTTGTTTAATTTGTTATTTTTAATGTTATTTGTTTTTAATTTTATGTCTTTTTCTTTATTCATTTCGTTTTTTAAGTTTTTTGATTTAAGTTCATTTTTTTCTTTTACTATATTTAATGTTATTAATGTTTTTAATTAATTATTATTTTACTTATGTCTGTTTCTGGCATTTTTTCTTCTTTTAGGTCGAAATTTTTATCTTTAATTGATAATTCATTATGATTTTTTGGAAAACAACATGTCTATAATTTATATAATATTATATAAATAATAAATATAAAAAAAATTACAAACCATTCTTTCATTAATTTTTTTTGAAAATAATTTTTAATTGAAATATTATTAATTATTTTTAATGAAAATTTTAATGAAAAATTTAAAAATATTATAATTTAATTAAAATATATAAAAATATTTTTAATTACATAATTTATAGAAAAATTTATTTTTTTTTACATAATATTTTTATATAAAAATGTAAATAAAAATTATTTTATTTAAAAATTTTAATATAATAAATATTTAATTATAATATTTTAATTAATATTAATAAATTTAATATTAAATTAAAAATAAAATTATCAATTAAAAAAACATTTATTAAAAGAAAAATCATACGTTTTAAAATTAATTATTACCTATATTAAAAATAAAACATATGAATTTATATATTTATAATTTATATTTTATTATCTAAATTATTATCATCTGATTTTTTATTTTCATTATTTGATATTAAATTATCATTAGATTGAAAATTATATTCATTTAATAATTCATCTTCTTCTTTTTCTTTTTCATTATTTATTTTATCATTAGAAACATCATTTTTTTCTTCTTTTATTGTATTATTTTTTACAATTTTAAAAAAATTACTTTGATTCATATTTTGATTTTTATTAATAAAATTAATATCATTATCTAATTTATTAATATCAATAAAATCATTTTCATCGTTTTCAATTTTATATTTATTATATAAAGTATAAATTTCTAAATTTATTAAATACAAATCAATTTTTTCAATAAATAATTTATTTAATTTATTAATTGAATATTTTTCAACATTTTTATTTAAATTATTATTATTATCATTATTTTCATTTAAATTTATTAATTCTTTTAAATTTTTATAGTCATTTTTTTCTAAAGAAATTTTTATTTTTTGTAATGCATCATTTATTGTATTTTCATATTCAGAATTTGTTATTTCAATAATTTCATTTTCATATAAAATTTCTTCATTATTTGTAAAATTAAAAACAGTTTTATAACATAAATCAAATAAAGAAATTTTTTCATTGATAATTTTTGGGCAATCGCATTTCATTTGATAAATTAAAAATTCAATACAATCATCATTTAATTTAATGTTTTGTTCATTTAATAAATTTCTGAATTTAAAAAATGAAATAAAATCTTTTTTATAATTTTGTAAAAAAAATGTTTTGTATTTTGATAATGAAATTTTTAATTTTTGAGTTAAATCATTTTTTTCTTTTTCTGAATAAATTTTTACACTTTCTAAAATTTGTAAAAAATTTTCTTTAAATTTTAATAATTCATTATTTGAAATTGTTAATAAATTATCAATGAAATAATAAATTTTTTCTTTGTCTGATGAATTATTTTTAATGTTTAATAAATTAAAAATATTTTCTGAAAATAAATTAATAACATCAATTTTTTCAATTAAAGGATTATTTTTATTATTTTTTTTTAAATTTTTTTCAAATTCAAAAAAAACTTCGTTTAAAATTTCATTTTTTGTTATTTTATTTGCTTCAAAATTTTTAATTAAAATGTAAGTAATTTCTTTAAATTTTGAATTTTGTTCATAATTTTTTTTTTCTGAATTTGTTGTTTCATTTTTATTTTCATTATTATTATTATTATTTTCTTGAATTTTTAAATGATTTAAATTTTGATTTAATTTTGCTTCATAAATTAAACGTTCGATTTTATTATTTAAAAATTTAATTGTTTTTTCATTTTTTTTAAGTTCAATTGAATTTTTTTCATTTAATTCATTATTTTTAATAATTTCTATTTTTTGTTTTTTTATTTCATTTTGTGCTAAAAAATAATTTTTTTTTATTTTTTCATATTCAATTTTTAAATTTTCATTTTCAATATTTAAATTTTCAATTTCTTCTTTTAATTTAATAATAATAAAATTTTGTTTTGAAAAATTATCTTTTAATTCTTTTATTTCTTTAATTTTTAAATTTAAATTTTCATATTCATTTAATTGAAAATTATACAAATTTTTTAATTTTTTAAATTCTTGTAAAATAGTTTGATTTTCTATTAAAATTTCATTATATTTTGAATTTTTTATATTTTTTTTTAATAAAGTAATTTCATTTAAATTTTTTTCATTTTCTTTTTTTAAAGATAAAAATTGTTTTCGTAATTTATAAATTAATTCATTATTAATTGCGTTATCATAAATATTATTATTAGCTAAAAATGTATTGTAATTTTCTTTATTAATTTCTAATGTTTTATTAATTATTGATTCTTTTTTTTGAATTTCATTTTCTTTTTTAATATTTTCTAATTTCATTTGATTAATTTCTTTTTTTAGAAAATTTATTTGAGTTTTTAAATTTAAATTTTCATTTATTATTTCTTCTTTGTCTTTTTTAAAATTTACTATTTTATAAATTGATTTTTCTTCTGGATCAAAAGCAATATTTTTATTAGGTAATGTGAAATTGTAATTTGAAAAACTTTTTGATTTTGTTAGTAAAAAATTATTATTCGTATTTAAAAATCCTTTTTTATTTAAAAATAATTTTTTTTTATTAAAACTTAATTGACGTTTTTTATTTCTTCTTGGAATATAATTTGTAATATTACTTTTATTATTATTACCAATCATAATAGGAAAAAAATGAATTTTATTAAATTTTGAAGAATTAAAAGTTGAACTAAAATTTTCAAAATAATAATCATCAAATGATGATAAATTTTTCATTTTAATTTTTAATTAAATAAAATTTAAAATTTTAATTTTAATAAAATAAAATAAAATAAAATAATAATGATAATTTAAATTATTATGTTAATTAAAAATATTAATCTTCTTCTTCTTCAAATTCATATTCATTAAAATCAAGAATACATGAAATGTTTGAAGCATTATTATTATTTAATTCGTCTTTTTCTGTTAAGTCATCTTTTTTTGGTGTATTTTTATATTCTCTATTATAAGTTTTTATATCTCTCTCAATTTTTGAATTTAATTCATTAAAATTTTCTTTGATCCATAAATTAATATTATAATATTCACTAAAATTATTTTTAACATCTTTAAGAAATTTAATATGGCTATATTTTTCGCTAATAAAATATTCAACTAAAAACCCAGATTCAACATTTTTTTTCTTTTCATTCATTTCAATTTTATCAATAGATTTAATTTGAAAATCGAAAATATAATCTTGAAAATAATTTGGGTAAATTTCTTTTTCTTTTTGAGATTCTTTATATTTTGAATGTCCTGTTACTTCGTGAAATAATTCGGCGATAATTGGCATAGAATAATGATTTTTACATTCTTTTTCCAAAAAATTTTTTTCATTTTTTTCTAAATTTTGTTTAAATAGGTGTTTTTCATTAATTCCAACTAAATTAGTTTTTAAATGCAAAATTGCTCTTTCTTTTTTATTTCTATAATATCTAATAATATATTTGGGAAAAATTTTTAAAATATGTTTTTTAACTTGTTCTAATGATAACATTGAAATAAGGTAATTTGATATGGATTCATTATTATTATTATTATTATATATTTTATTAGAATAAAGTATATTTGAAGCTTTACTATTAATTTGTAAAAAAATATAAAATAATCTAGATTTTTCAGATAAATTTTTTATAATTTCAAAAATAAAATTTTTTGCAAAAATATAAGGATTATCTTTATTATTATCTGAGAAATTAAAAATTTTGAAATCAAAATTCGCAATATTTATGGTTTTTTCTTCGTTTAAATTTTCATACAATAAATTAAAAGAAGAAATTAAAAATAATATTTTTTCATAAATATTAAATTCTGAAAAATTTAAAATATAATTATAAATATCAGTTTTTATTTTATTAAAAATAATTATTAAACAAGAAATAATATTAAAACAATTTTCAATATTATTAACATCATCTTTTTCTTCATTTTCATTAAAAACATTATTAATATTATCAAATAAAAAAATAGAAGAAGCTTTATAATATTCATAAAATAATGAATATTCTTTTAATTCAAATACTTTTTTTGAATAATTTAAAGGATTATTAAAATAATTTTTATAATTTTGTGTTAAGTTTATAAGAATTTTTCTTTGCTCAGAAATTTGTATTAAAAAATTTGATAATTTAAATTTTATTAAATTCTCATTATAAATTGATATAATTTTTTCATTTAATTGTTTTAATTTCTCAATTAATATATCAATATCTTTTATATCAAAATTTGAATAAATTTCTTTTTTATCTTTTTTATATTTTATTTGATGAGTATTAATATGATAATCATTTTTTTTATCTATTCTAATAATTATATCATATCCTTGAGGAATAAATTTATTTAATAATTTAATTAAAATATCTGAATTTGGATTTAATTTATTTATTTCAACTAAAGATTTATTTTCTAATATATTATTAATAACATCTTTATATTTATTTGATTTTAATAAAAATTCATTAATTAAAATAGAAATAATTTTAAAATAATCATCATTAATTAAATTATTTTTTTCATTTAATGATTTTATTAATTTATAATCTTGTGGTACGAATATATTTAAATCCACTAATTTTATATTATTATATTTAATTATATATTTATTATTAATATTAAGAAATAATATTCTATTTCTATATTTTGTTCCATAATAATCATAAATTTTTAAATTAAATATTTCTTTATCTTGATTATATATATTAATTTCAGAAGGTAAGTTAATATAAGGTGAATAAAATAATATTTCAAATGATAAAGTATTAATATTATTTCCTAAAGATAAATAAATATTATTGATTTTATTCAAATATATTGGTAATATTCCATAAATTTCATCATTTTTATTATTGTTTAATGATATGCAAAATTTTTCATTATAATAATAAATATTATTATCAATGAATTTATTGACATCATTTTCAAAAATAATTATATCATAATAAGGAATATTATCAATTTTTTTAAGGTCTTTAATTTCTTTTTTTATGGATATTTTTTTATCAGCTTTGTATAAATAAATTGATTCATAATTTTGTATTTGAGATAAATCAAATAATAAAAATCTAATAATTGTATTTTCTAATTTAATTTTTTTTATTGGATTATTTATCTCTTCTTCATTTATATCTTTTAAAGTTTTTTGATTCAACATTATTTTATAATAAATTTTATATTTTTAAATTAAAAAATTTTATTTCAAAAATATTTATAATTTTTTATTTATTTTTTAAGTTAAAAATATTAAAATTATTATAATTATTTAAAAATTTATAAAATTATATTTAATATTTTTTAATTTATTATATAAAAAAAAAAATTTATTTTTTATTTTAAAATTTAATTAAATTAATTTTTTTAAGTAAAAAATTTATAATAAATTTACTTTCATTTTTTAATTAAAAACAAAATCAAAATAATATTGTTTATTTGTTATAATTAATGATTAGATGCTGATTCATTTTTGATATAAATAATTTTTAAAATTATTTAATTATTAAAAATTTATATTATAATATTATTTTTTAGAAATTCAATTTATATTTATTTATAATATATAAATAATAAATAAAAAAATTTTTTAAAATCAAAAATTTACATTTACAATTTTTATTATTTATTTTATTGCATAATTTTTTCCCAACTTCTCACACTAACATATTTACAAGAATCTGCTTTTTCTTCCAACATTTTAATATCATCTTCAGTTAAATTAATTTCATATGCTTTTATATAATCATCAATTTGTGCTTTATGCGTACATCCTACAATAGGAATTGTTCCTTTTGCAATAGCATAAGCAATATTAATAGTAGTCATACTACAATCATATTTTTCAGCCATTCCTCTTAAACATAATAATAAAGGTTCAATTTTAGTAAAAAAATCTTTATTATAAAATTCAGCTCTTTCTGTTTTTTCAGGCATTAATTTTTTTTTATGATATTTTCCAGTTAAAGCTCCTTGTTCTAAAACTAAATACGAAAAAAATTTAATATTATGTCTTTCACAATATGAAATTAATCCACTTTCTTCACTTGATCTATTTAATAAACTAAAATGATTTTGAACATGAGAAACTCTTAATTTATTTTTTCTTAAAAAACTATCAACGAATTTAACTTCTCTTAAATTATGATTAGAAACTCCAATTTTTTTTATTTTTTTCTTTTCAACTAATTCACTTATTTGTTTAGCATATATAAAATTATCTTTTGGATTATCAATATAATAAATATCAATTTGTTTTAAATCTAAACTATTCAATGATTCATCACACATTTCTTCCATATTCGCATAACTTTTCATTAATTCAGGGGAAAATTTAGTTGAAACTAAATAGTCATCTCTACTATAATTTTTTAATAAGGGTGCTAATACTCTTTCAGCTGTTCCTTCTCCATATATTAATGCAGTATCCCATAAAAAAATGTTTTTTTCCATTGCTAATTCAAATATTTCTTCTGCCATTGCTTTATTTACCTTGGCTCCGTATACTATATTATCTCCTGAGGCTACGTCTCCCCAGGACCATGTTCCTATTGCTATTTTAGGATATGTAACGGGCATTTTGTAATTATAATTATTTGTACATCCCATTATTTTATTAATTATTATTTATATTTATTTTTAATATATTTAAAAAATTAAAATTTATTTTATTATTATTATTGTTATGTTAAATGTTTATTATTAAATAATATTATTAAAATGAAAATTATTTTTTTTTTAATATTTAAATTGATTTATTTTTATATAAAATTATATTTTACATTTAATATTTAATATTAAAAAATAATATATTTTTGAATAATTAATTAATTTTCTAAAATTTAATATGGAAAATAATTCTAATAAAATAAATCTTAAAAAAAATAATCAAAAATCATCGAAAATTTATGAAGCTTCTAAACCAAGTTTTTTAATTCCTTTAAATCCAGATAAATTTTTAAAAACATATTCAAGACAAAGTATAACACCTTTAAGAGTAATTAAACAAAATGAAAATAATAAATTGTTAAAAACAAATCGCAAACATAATAGAAATATAAGTATGAATAACGCAAAAATAAACATAGAAAAAAAAGAAAAAATTTCAATTAAAAAATTACCTTTAAGTCAAAGTTTAAAAAACATAAATTTAAACAATAAAAAAAATGAATTTTTTGAAAATAAATTAGAAGTTAATAATAAAAAAGAATTTGATTCAAATAATGAAAATAATATTATTGAAAATAGTTTAATATTAAACACAACAAATAGAATTTTAAATAAAAATAAAATATTATTAACAGAAAAAAAAAATAAAAAAATCGAACAAAAAAAATCATCAAAAAATAACAAAAAAAGTGAATCAACAAAATCTTTAAAAATTATTAATTTCATATCAAATTCAACTTCTTATAATACATTTTCAAATTTCAAGTCAAAAAACAAAAAAAACATAATTTCACCTCGTTCAAAAATTCCAAAACCAAATTCAACAAGAATAAAAAAAATAAATAAAAATCAAATAAATAATTCAACTTTTTATTATCGAATAAAAAGTCCTTCAATTAATATAAAAAACAAAATAACATTAAATAAAAACAATTCTCAAATAAACAATAATCAATCTCCTCAAATAACAAAAAAAAATTCCAAAAATTTCAAAACTGAAAACAAAAACAAAAAAATTAAATTTTCATTAATAAGAAACAATTCAATTTCATCTCGAACATCATCAAATATAATTCACAAAGAATATTTAAATCAAGTAAATTCAAAATCAAATTCATCTCAAAACACAACATTAACAAACAAAGAAGAAAAAATAAACAAAACAATAATTAAATTTAATTCTCTTTGTAAAAAAGGTTTTAGTGGCCCAGGAATAGAAAAAATAAATCAAGATAATTTTTATATTTTCGAAAACTTTTTAAATAACAAAGATCAATATTTTTTTACTGTTTGTGATGGACACGGAATAAATGGCCATTTTATATCAAAATATTTAATTAATAATTTACCTTTAAAAATTCATAATACTTTATTATTAAAAAATATTATTAACATCAACAAAATTAATTCCCAAAATTTAAATAATATAATTAAAAATATTTATTCAGAAATTAATACAAATTTACTTATTAATGAAAACATTGATTCAACTTTTTCAGGTTCAACTTGCGTTTCTTTAATTTATTCTCCGCAAAAAATATTTTGCATTAATTTAGGTGATTCTCGATGCATTTTAGGAAAATATGATAAAAAAAATAACATTTGGTTTCATAAACCTTTATCAAACGATCATAAACCAAATTTAATTCAAGAAAAAGCAAGAATTTTAAAATCAAATGGTAGAATTGAGCCATATAAAAACGAAAATAATTTTTATATTGGACCAGAAAGAGTTTGGCTGAAAGATGAAGATGTTCCGGGATTAGCTATGAGTAGAAGCTTTGGAGATGATATAGCTCATACTATTGGAGTTATATGTGAACCTGAAATTATAGAAATAGATTTTAATGAAGAAGATAAGTTTATTATTTTAGCTAGTGATGGAATTTGGGAATTTATGAGTAATCAAGAAGTTGTTGATGTTGTTAAAGAATTTTATATGAAAAATGATTTGCAAGGAGCTTTATTTAGTTTGTATAAAGAAGCGAGTAAAAGATGGATTATGGAAGAGGAAATTATAGATGATATAACTTTGATTATTATTTATATAAATTAAATGTTAATTTTATTTTTATTTATTAGTTTTTTATAGATAATTTTTTATTTGTTATTATTATTAATATTAATAAATAATTTAAAAATTTATTTTTTTTTATAAAATAATTAGAAATAAATTAAATTAAAATATATAAAATATAAGTATAATTTTATAAAATAAATATTATTTATGTAAAATTAATCTATATTTTTATCAAATTTATAAATACAATATTTTTTTTATTTACAAAAATTAATTTTATTGTATTTTTTTTTAGTAAAAAAAAAATTAATTTTTACTATCTTCTAATTTTTTGTTTTTTTTTTTAATTAATTTTCCAATATCAGACAATCTACTACTAACATCTTTATTTTCTAAACTATTACTATTTAAATTAATAACATTTTTAAAGTAATTTTCATAGAAAATTTGTGGATTATTTAAATTCAACGAATTTTTTTCAATATTTTGTGAAATTAAATCTAAAATATTCGTTCTATTAACAGTTCCAGGCGAAGGATTAGAATTAGTATAATCGCTATCCAAAGATTGTTCGATAGTTTTTGTGTTTTTTATTTTAGAATCTTCATCGAATTTTAAAAAAGATTTTTTTTTAAATAATAACATTTTACTCATTCTTCTTTTTTCCATTGGTTTAATTTTTTGCATACTTTTTTGACGTTTGTATAAATCAGAATTTTTACCGAAATTTGGTTTTAAACTTTTGACTCTATTGAAATTAAATCCGTTTTGCGGAACGTAATTTTTTGTTCCTGCTTTTGTTAAATATGATAATTTATTGTTTGTAAGAAAAGATTTTAAGGAATTTTCTCTTTTTATTGATTTTGTGCTTGAGCTTTTAACTAATTTTCTTTTTGTTTCGATTTTTGTAAAATTGTAATCATCATCTAATTTTATTGTGTCGTTTGAAATTAATGAATTTTTGTAATTCATTGAAAATCCAAATGATTTTTTGCTTTTTTTTGATTTTAAGGATTTTTTTGATTTTAGTGATTTTTTTGATTTTACTGATTTTCTTGATTTTCTTGATTTTTTTGAAATTTTTGATATTTTTGTAAATTGTCGAATTAAATTTTTATTTGTTTTTTCTTTTTTATTTATTGTAAATTCATAAATTTTAATAACAACTAAATAATTATAAGAAGTTAATAAAACATTTTTTTTATCTTCATTTAAAATTGATTTTGATTTATAAATATAATTCGTATTTAAACTATCTTTAATAACAGCTGGTGTAATATTAAAAGAAATATTATTTAAATTTAAATTAATATTTTCAAAAGGAAAATTTTCATTATTAATTTCATTTGTTGTGTAAGGCAAACTATTTGAATTTGTGCTAATGACTGATTTATGAATGTTTTTAGAAAAACTATTTTCTAATGAAGAATTAATATTATTTGAAATAGAATCATCTGAAAAAATATTCATTGCTTCAAAATTATAAATTTCAGTTTTGTTTGTTTCATCAGAATCATTTTTTTTTTCATTTTCTTCTTTAATTGTTGATTCTTTTTTAATTTGATTATAATTTTTTTTTGATGAATAAATTGTATTATTAATTTCAGTGTTTACATGTGATAATAAAGTAGAAGAATTATTTTTTTTTGTTTTATTTTCACTTAAATTGCTACTTTCAGTATTATTAAATTTTTTATTATTAAAAGTAGACATATTATTATTTAAATTACTATTTTTTGAAATGTTTGTTTTTTTTATTGTGCTTTGATTAATTAATGTTGTATCATCTTCATTTTCTTTTTCTGATATTATTGTATTATCAATTTTGGTTTTTAAATTTTTAAAAAAGGTTTTTTTATGATCTATCTCTTCTTCTTCTTCTTCCTCTTCTTCTTCTTCTTCCTCTTCTTCTTCTTCTTCTTCTTCTTCTTCTGATTCTTCTTCTAATTCATCTTCTGAT
>JAEEGK010007643.1_pt1 | contig 25741 bp, 18 predicted proteins | sample 8958771 | NCBI WGS metagenome assembly JAEEGK01 (sample SAMN16246547, study PRJNA631951) | gut metagenome | biome: gut microbiome; feature: rumen; material: SC-attached | host: Bos | place: Iran: Karaj | collected 2018-10
GGAATTTCCTGAGTTATATCTTTTTGTTTTGTTGTTGATATTTCATCTTCTTCTTTTTTTTCTTCTTCTTCTTTTTTTTCTTCTTCTTTTTTTTCTTCTTCTTTCTTTTCTTCTTCTTCTTTTTTTTCTTCTTCTTTTTTTTCTTCAATTTTTTCTGGAATATTTTTAAAAAAATCAAAATTTACTTTTTCTTTTTCTTTTTCTTTAATTATTTTTCCAGTTGTTTTATTTAAATATAATATTAAAGTATTTTTAAAGCTTTCCCAAAAATTGATTGCATCGGTTGAAAGAGGATTGGTAACATTTAAATATATATCTGCTAAAAAAGAAGAAATTTCATTTTGAACTTCTGTATTTTTTGTGCTTATTAAAACATCCCATAATTTATTTAATCCTGTTATTTCATTATTTTTATTTTTATCAACTCTTAAATCTGTTTTATTTAATATAATAAAAACTTTATTTGATATATTTATTTCATACATTAGTTTTTTAAATAAATTAAAGGAATATAAATCATCAATAACAAATAATTTAGGATTTAAAAATATTTGTTTAAATAAATTACTTCTAAATTGATATGAAATATTATTTATATTATCAAAAAGAACTTTGAAAAAAATTTCTTTTGAAAATCTTTGTTTGACAATAAATTTCCAAAAAATTAAAAAATTATCAAAATTCCATTCTAAATTTCTTTCTTTATTTAATAAAATAAATATTAATTCAATTCTAATTGAAATATTAATTGAATGAGGATAAAAGCCTTCAAAAATTGTATTTGCAAAATCATTAATTTTATCATTATTATCATTTTGTTCTTCACTATTTTCAATTGATTCTACTTTCATGTTATAATTTGTTAAATCATCAACAATTAAATCAAAAATATTATTTTTTTTATGAATATTTTTAATTATTTGATTAAATCTATTTGAATTTTTCATATTCTTTAATAAAGATTTTAATAAAAAAAAAGATTGAACATTACTTTCATTATTATTTATATTATTTAATATTTTCATTAAGATATTTTCTCTTAATTTATCATTAATTGTAGAAAGATCAAAAATTTCTTTAAGAGCATTAATACAATTTTCTATTATTTCAATAATTTTTTTAGTATCTTTTAAATCTTTTTCTTTATAATATTTATCAGATAAATAATTCCAAATAATTTGAATTCCCAAAAATTTTTTTTCTTCAAAAGGAATATCTTTAAAAAAAACTTCTTTTTCATCTTTATTAAATGATTCAACTTCAATTTTTGCTTCCGACAAATAATTTATTGTAAAATCTTTAATTAAATTAATATTATCTTTTGATATTTCTCTTTCTTTAATATAATTTTTAATTAATGAAAAAGCATAATCTCTATCATCTTCATAAACAAATAAAGTTAATTTAGAAATTATATCTTTTATTATTTTTGTTTCATTTTCATCAATTTTTTCAGAATCATATAATTTTTTAAATAAACAATCAATTATTTTTTTTCTTTTTTCAATTATTGTTTCAATTTCAATTTCTTTTAAAGTAAAATTATCTTTATATAAAGAAATAATAATTGGAAGAGATCTTTTAATTAATTCTTGATGACAATTTTCTTCAAGTAAATAATCTAATATTTTTATATTAACAAAAGTAACATTTAAAGTATGATAATTCATATATTTAATATATCTATCTTTTGAACAATTTAAACTTTCAAAGAAAAATTTATTACTTGAAGAATCTATTGATTTTATTATTGAATTATATGTATTTATTGCAAATATTTTTTTTTCTAATTTATTACATTTAAAACATGCATTTATGTAATTTAAATATATTCCTTCAAAAATTATTGATTGATTTGTTTCTTCATAAGGCAAAATTTTAACTAGACTTAAACATAAATTAATTATTTTTTCTTTTGGATTATTATAAACTTCATTTTCATTTAAATTTTCAATTCGATTATAAATATAATTTTTTAACTGAGTAACTTCATTAGTTAATTTATTAGTTAATTGATTATTAGATCCTTCTAAAAAAGAATTGGTTTTTTTGAACAAAAATATATATTCTGAAATTAAATTAAAAGAAAAATCATTATTAGAAGTAATAAAATCAGTAATTGATTGAAAAAAATCTATATTTTTACAAAAATCAATAAAATAAGCTAATTGAATAGTAGATATACTTTGATTTTCATTAACTCTAAAACCAGTAATATCACCAGTATAAATTTTTTTATTACAAATTTTAATAATTTCTTCTTTTTCTTTGTATTTTTTCAAAACATAATTTTCAATAAAAGAAGAATAATTAATATAAAAATCATTATAAATAGGATTTTGTCCCATAATTTTATAATAAATTTTTAAAGCATCTTCTCTAAAACTTACAACAGAATATTTCATATCAAATAAAACAATATCTTCTAATTCAGTGCCACAAATATTTTGATATTTAATAACAATATCATTATTATCTTTTAAAAAAATAAAATAATTTTTAATTAAAATAAAAATTAATTCAAATATTTGAATACTAACATCAATTCCTTCATCATTATCATTAATATTCATTACATTATCAAACCAATAATAAACTTTTCCTCTTAAATTAGTAATCATATCATAAGGTTTAATACATTTATATTTTTCACTATTTTTTTCATCATAATTTCCAAAATTAAAACAAATTAAATTTTCTAAATAATCTTTTGTGATTTTTAAATTTTTAATATTATCTCTTGTACATTTTCTTCTATATTCACTTGGTTTAGAATATTTTCTAAAATAACTTATTGATTCACTATCAAATAAAAAAACTTTTGTTGTTTCATTTGGATTTTCGAAATCTCTTATTGTTGCTGATTCTAAATCTTTTTCTAATATTCTTCCTGTTACCCATCTTTCTTTTATTTTTACATCACAATAATCTTGTTTTTTATAAAAATCTTGATAATTGTTTTCCTTTTGTTTATTTATTTTATTATATATTTCTTCATTTTCTTTTTTTGAATTATTATTATTATTTAAATCCTCTTCCTTTAATTCTTCTATTTTCTTTTCTGAAATATCTTTTTCATCCATTTTTTATTTTTTTTAAATAATTATTTTTTGAAGAGTAAAATTTAAATTATTTAAATATTTTTTTGTTTTATTAAATTAATAAAAAAAGTTTGTTTTTTTTCCTTTTCCCCAAATATTATAATAAAAAAAAATATTAAAATTTACTTTTCATTGTTGAAGCTCTTGAGATTTTAGATTTATTTAAAAAATTTCCATGAGTTAATCTAGTGATATTATTTATATTTTCAGATAATTCATTTTGATGAGATAATAAATTTTTTGCTTTTCTTTTTAATCTTTTTATTTTATTTACTTCTTCAATATATAATTTTCCATTTTTTTCAATTTCATTTTTCATTTCTTCAATTAAAATAACATGATCATTATATTTAGTTTTCATATCTTGAAATTCTTTTTCTCTTATTAAAAATCTATTTTTATATTTATCATATTCTTTAATATTTACATCATATTCTTTTTTATGTTGTTCATATAATTTTTTTAAATCTTCTTCTCTTTCACTAATAGCATCTAATAATCTTTTTTTTTCATTTAAATAATCATTTCTTACTTTATTTAATTTATCTTCACAATTTTTAATAAATATACTTTTATCATCACCAAAATTATCTTGAAAATAATTTATTTTTGATTCAAAATATTTTTTTATTTCATCTTGATCTCTTTTTAACATATCTATTTTATCATATAAATACTTTTCATTATTTTTATTATCTACATTTAAGTTTTTTAATTCTGTTAAATAAAAATTTATTCTATTCATTAAGTCATCATTATATTGAGTTAATTCATTATTTTTTTGAAGAAGATAATTTATTTTTGCATCTTTTTCTGAATTTATTGTCTTTAATTGATGTTCATAATTTTTTTTTATTTCTTCAATTTCTAATTCTTTTGTTTTTTGTAATTCTTCATATTTATTATTTAAATCATTAAATTCATTTTGTAAATTTATTTTAGTGATTTTTAATTCTTTTTCTAAATCATAATTTTTATTTATATATTCATTTTTATCATCATTATATAATTTCTTAAGATTATTAACATATTCTTGAGAAATAGAAGGAATTGTACTTTGACTATTTAAAGTATTATTATAATTAATATTTGTTAAATTAATTGAATTTTGATTTTGATTATTAAATAAATCTTCAATTAATACTCTTTCATGTCTTCTTTTTTCTTCAGTTGAATGAATAACATTATCACATTCTTTACAACAATAAATAAAAGGAAAACAATCTTTACATAATAATATAGGAGGATAAGATTTACATCTTGAACAAGCACTAGGTAAATTCACTGATAAATTACTATTAATTAATTCATTATTCATTTCATTCATTATATATAAATTAACAATTAAATATTTCAAAAAAAAAGAAAAAAATTTAAAAAAAAAACAACCTTATCAAATAATAAATTAAAAAAAAAACAAAAAAAACGATATATGAAAACAGAGAAAAAAAGACAAAAAAAAAGAAATTATTTTAAATATACTCAAAAACCCAAAAAAAATAAATTTAATTAATCTTTCCACTTTAATATTTCATAACTTTCGGGATCACTTAATATTTCTTCTTGACTAAATTCAAATAATTCTTTATAAACTTTATCACCATTAGGTAGTACAGTATTTTTATCTCTTAACTCATCAAAAAAAGGATGACATAAAGCTTTCATAGGTTTTAATCTTTTATTAGGTTCATATAAAATTAATTTACTGATTAAATCTATAAACTCTTTATTAACAACTTTATATTTAAAAACTTTTTCCCAAGGATAAGGTTGAATACTAGGGAATTTATGTTCTTTATATTGTGGATTCATTTGAAAAATTTGTTCTTTATTTGGAGTTCCTAAAATTTTAATAATTTCAACTAATTGATCACTAGGTGAATTTCCAGGAAAAATAGGTTGTCCATATATTAATTCTCCTATTACTAAACCAATACTCCAAACATCAATTTGATTATTATATTCAGTTGCTCCAAATATTAATTCTGGAGCTCTATAATATCTAGAACATATATATGCTATTGAACTTTGATTTTTTTCTAATATTTTTGCTGAACCAAAATCACATAATACTAATTTATAATTTTTAGGATCTATTAAAAAATTTTGAGGCTTTATATCTCTGTGACATATTCCTTTTGAATGAATATATGATAATGATTTTAACATTTGATATGAATATAATTTTACTAATATCATTTCCATTTGAATGTGATTTTTATGGTTTTTACGTATTATGTGAGATAATGTTTCTGGAAGATAATTCATTACACAATTTAAATATTCTTCTTTCTTTTTGTTTTTTGTATAGAAATAATTTATTAATTTTATACAATTTGGATGATTTAATTCTTTCATTATTTGTAATTCACGATTTTTATATCTTGTGTCTTGATATACTCTTTTTATTGCTACTATCTCATTTGTTATCTTATTTTTTGCTTTATATACTATTCCAAATGTCCCGTTTCCTATTATTTCTGTTGCAATGTAATTTGAATTTTCATTGTCATTTAATTCATTAAGTTCTTTGTTTAATTCTTCTATTTTTTGTTCTGGTGTTAGTTGTTTTTCCTCTTCTTTTTCCATTTTTTTTAATTTTTTTTTTTTGATTTGATGCTGATTAGTTTTTTATTTTTTTTATATGTTAATTTATTAATTATAATGGATTCAGGGAATTATTATTTTCAAAATAAATCAACTCCTCAAGATTATTATCAACAATCTTATTCTTTATCTGAAAGTTTTCCTGCTCAGAAAAATAAAAATTATGAAAATCTATTAATTGAAAATCAATACAATAAAGATTATTGTTGTAATCCAAGAAATAAAATTTTAAATAAGAAACGACTGAAAAATAACATAAGACCAAAATCTTCAATTTATACATCAAAAGAAAATGCTATCTTTATTCAGCCTAAAATATCAAAAAAAGAACAAGATTTTATATTTAATGCTTTATATTTTGATATTTTTTACAGAAGAGAAAAATTAAGAAAATTAAGTCAAGAAAAGGAAAAAAGATTTAATTCAATTTATACTTTTTCTCCACAAACAAATTCATTTAATGATAAATATAGAAATAAAAAAAGTAAATCATATGATAAATTAGAATTAGAAAAAAAAAGAAATTCAAATGATTTTATTGAAAGATTATCAAATTATGAAAGAAAAAAAACTGAAAATTTAAATAGAATAAAAAATGAAATTTACGAAAATTCACCTCATCCTAAAAAAAATAAAATAAGAAGTTTTAAATTACCTGATAATTCTCAAAAATATTTAAATATGAAAAAAGAAAAATCAAAACAATTAAGAGAAGAACTATTAAATGAACAAGGAGTAACTTTTAGACCTAAATTAAATGATAATATTAATTTAATAATTACAAAAAGTTTTCAACAAAGAAATTTAGAATATCAAAAAGCAAAAGAAATAAAATTAAATAATGCTAAAGAAGATATGGAATGTACTTTTACTCCTAAAATAAATACTGGACATTCTCATAATGCTTCAAATAATATTAATAATAAAAGTAAAAGTTCTAATAATAATTCTCATTTAAATAATAAAAGTGATATTAATCATTTTAATGTTGGTAATAGATTATTTAATTATCAAAATGAATATAAAAAAAAATTAGAAGAAATTAAAGTTAAGAATGAAAAAAATTATTCTTTTAAACCTAAAATCTCTAAAAATACAAATTTAATTCTTCAAAGAAAACAAAGAATAAAAGATTTAATGAGAGAAAAACAATTATTTGAAGATTATTATAAACAAATAAATGGGACTGAGAAAAATAAAGAAAATGAAGATAAAAAAGAAGAAGAAAATAAAAAAATAAATGAATTAACTGATGAAAATATTAATTCAGATATTTTAAAAAAGAAAAAAGATGAAAAAAAAATAATAAATAATTATTCAATGAAAGAAGATGAGCAATTTAAAAAGTATTTTATAATAAATTCAAAATTTTTACATTTAAATAAAAGACCAATTGCAGTTAATATTTATAATAATAATAATTTTAAATTATTTTGTTCTAAAAATAAAACTGGAAGAAATTTCATTAATACAAATCAACCTATAAAACATATTTCTAATGAAGAAAAAGAAAGACCAACAACAAATTGTTCAACTACAAATTCAAAGTCAAAATCAATAGTAAATTTAAATTATTATGATAATTTAATTTAATTTATTTATTTATTATTTATTTCTTTTTTTTTATCTAATTTTATATATTTATTTTCAAATGTTTTAATTTAGTTAAAAATAACGTTCAAATAAATTTATTAATTTATAATATAAATAAGAAAAAAATAATGGATTCAGGAAATGAAAATGATATTATTGAGAAAATTGAGCCTAAAGAAAATAAAGATGATATAGAGAGTGAAAAAAAAAATAATTATGAAAATGAAGATAATTCAATTGAAAAAGCAGATATTCATAATGAAATTCTAGATAATGATAATAATAATGAAATAAAAAATTTAAAAAACGATAATATAGAAATTGAAAATTTACTTGATGAAAATAAAGAAAATGAAAATAAAGAAAATGAAAATGTAGATAATGTAAATAAAGAAAATGAAAATGTAGATAATGAAAATAAAGAAAATGAAAATGTAGATAATGAAAATAAAGAAAATGAAAATGTAGATAATGTAAATAAAGAAAATGAAAATATAGAAAATGAAATAAATATTAATTCCCAAAATGAAAAAAATGAAAGTGAAATAATAGAAAAAGCTAATTCTCAAAAATCAGTGAAATTAGAAGACGAAAAAAACCTGAATTTAAACAAATATGAAAATTATTCAATAAAAGAATTAAAAGAAGAAATAATAAATAAAAACAATACTTTATTAAAATTAAATGATGAAAAAGAAGAATCAAAACTGAAATTAAATACAATAATAAAAGATTTAAATACATTAATATCCCAAAATGAAAATTATTTATATGGTAAAACTCCAGATTTATCAGCAATAAAACAGTTACAGCAATTATATACAGTAAGGAAAAAAGATTTAGAAAATTCAAAAAAAATAAATCAAACTTTTAAAAGTCAACATCAATTATTTGAAAATAGAGCAAATAATGTTTTAACTCCTGAAAAAATAAATACTTTTGAAGAACAAATTGATTTAATTAAAAAAGAAAATTTAGAAATGAATATTAAAATTAAAGAATTAAAAGATAAAAATGTTGTTTCTACTAAAGAATTAAATGTTTGTGCAAATAATAAGAAATTTCCTTTAAAAATTAAAGGTTATACTGATGATGTAAAAAGTTTAGCAAGTAAAAAACATGATTATTATACTAAATTAAATATGAATAAAAGAAGTTTAGATAATTTAATTAAAGAAAAAGGTATTTTGGAAAAATTATATGATATTAATTTAAAAAATTGTAAAAATGAAAATTTTATTTCAAGAATTAATTTTTGGTTAAATTTAATTAAAAATGATTTAAATGGATCATTAGAAGAAATAATGGAAAGAATAGAAACAAATAATTCAAAATTAATAGAAGAAATAGATAGAAGAAATTTATTAAAAACAAAAAATAATAAAAATCCATTATATTTACCTTTAATAAATGAAGGAATGAATAGAGCAAGAAGTTCAAGTCCAAAAAAGAAAAGTGAAACATTAAATAAATATGATAATAATAATAAAAAACAATATCAAGGAATATTTAATAAATATTCAATATTGAAAGAGAATAATTTAGATAGAAATTATATGAAAAAATCTTTAAAGAAAAATAACAGTATAACAATAAAAGAAGAAAACAAAATAGATTTAGAAATAATAAATGATTATTTTTCAACAACAGATGATGAATATAGAGATTTATTAGGAAGAAAAGATCAATTTATAGAAACAAATTCAAGATTAGAAAATAATATTAGAGAAGTTCAAAAAACTTCATTAAAGAAATTAAAAAATATATCTCGTTCTATTTCAGATAATGCAATAAGATTAAATAGTCTTAAACAACAAAATGAATTATTAAATTCAGAAATAATTAATTTAGAAAAAGTTTTAGAATTAACTATTCAACAAAATGAAATTAAAAATGAAATTAAACGTAATGAAAGTAAATTTATTAAATTAAATCAAAGACCAATTAATGATATTACTGTTTCTGACACTAATATTTTAAAAGAATTAAAAGATGATGATAATAAAAAAAAAAGTATGTATTTTAACAATACTAATTTTAATAATATTGAAGAAGAAAAATTACATAAAAATGATTTTTCATTGTTTCATGTTGAAAGTAATAAAAATATTAAATTTGGTGATGTTTCTAAAATTGCTAAAATTGATGATGATACTTCTATTATAAAAGATAATAGTAATGTTAAATTAAATGTTAGTAGAGAAAAAAAAATTCAAGATATTAAAAATAAATATTTTCAATTTGATAAATTAGATAATGATGATAATGAAGATGATAAACTTTTTAATAATGAATAAAAAATAATTTTCTCAATTGAAAAATAAATATTATTAATTATATTATTCGAATTAAATTTAGTATTTGAATTATTATATTTTTTTTTTATTTATTTTTTCACAATTTTATTTTATATTTTTTAAATGTATTTTTTTGGAAATATTATGAATATTTATAAATAAGTATATTTTAAATTTGTTATATGATCATTTATCTGTTCTCTTATTAAAGATAATTTTTGTTTTAAATTAGCAATTTCTTTTTCTTTATTTATAACTTTATAATCATCTTCATCTTTGGAAATTAATTCAAAACAATTTAATTTTTGAATAAAAATATTTATTGTACTTTTAAAATTTGCTTCTTCCAAAGATAATAATTGATTAATATCATTTTTAAATTTGTCATTTGAATTTTCACAAATTTTTCTTAAATCATTATTTAATTTTTGAAGTTGATCAATTACTTTTTGAGTATATTCATTATATTTATTATTATTTTTTGGAATTTCTCCATTTTCTTTCCATTCAATTTCAATTGATTTAATTGTATCATTTAAATAATTTTCTAATTCTTTTATTTGTTTAGTTCTATATTCTTCATTTTTAAAAACTTCCATATACATTTTTTTCTCATTTTCCATTAGGAAAAAATAAAAAATTAAAAAAAAATAAAATAAAAAATTGTAATTGATTTAAACAAACCTATAAATTTTTAATACAATATGAAAAAAAATATAATATTTAACCATATATATAATAATAAATAAGGAAAAAATTATTTTCTAATCTGTTGAAAGATTTTAAATCTATTAAAATTAACAAAAGAATTATTTTTATTTTTAATAATATATTGAAAAGCTTCTTTTAATTCTCCAATAGAATAAAAAATTGCTAATTTAATTTGTTCTTCATCAGTATCAATGTCTTCATCATTTTTACTTTCATAAATTTTAGTTTGCCAATATTCATAAATTCCAATGTCTGTATCTGCGAAAGAAGGAAAAAAGTGATTATGATTTTTATTATCTTTAAATTGAATAATTGAAGAATATATTTTTTTTGTACTTTGAGGCATTTTTTTCTTTTTTAAATTTGAATAATTTCTTCTTGTATTTAAATTTTTTTCATAATCTGAATTTATTATATCTTCATATTTTCTCACTGATTTATTTTGAGGACATGATTTTCTTTTCATTTGTCTCATTTTCATTAACTTATATTTTTCATCATTTTGTTTTTCTGTTGGAACAGGTAAATTTTTTTCTTGGTTTAATATTAATTCTTGATATTCATCTATTGTTTCATTTAAAATATTATTTTTATTATTATTTATTTTTATTTCTTTTTCTTTTAATTTTTCACTTTCTTCTTTTATTAATTCTTTATCTTCTAAAAATTTTTTACTATGAGAATATTCTAATATAAATTTTTTACTTGATTGTGAATTTAAAGAAGGCTTTTCAATTGAATAGGAAGGAGAAAAAACATTTATTTTTTTCGAATTTTGAGGTATACTACTTTTTGATATAAGTGAATTTGGAATTAAATTTTCATTTTTGTTTTTTTCACTTTTATAATATGAATTATTTGTTGAAGAAGATAAAGTCGATAAAGTTTCATTGTATGGTAAAATTTCATATATTGAATGTGGAGTTATTTGATTTGATTTATTTATTTTTGAATTATCTAGTTTTAAGATTTTTTCGCGGGAATTCATTTTTGAATTTTTATTTTTGTTCTTTAACTAATTATTTTTTTGTTATAATACATTTTAAATATTCTTTTATCTTATATATTTTTTAATGAAATAATTATAATTAATGAATGTAACGTTAAATTATAATAAACTGAATTATAATATTGAAGTTACAAAATCAACTCCTTTATCTTTTTTATATAAATTATCAGAAAAACAATTTGATATTCCTTTAGAAAATATAGATTTAATTTATGAAGAAAAATCAATTCCAAATTCTTCAAAATCATCAGGAGAATATTTTTTATCGTCAGAAAGTAACATAAATATATTAGTAGAAGATAAGAGTAAGAAACCAAATATGGTCATCCAAAAAAATCCAAAAAAAAAATTAAAATTAAAAAGTAAGTCTAAAACTAAATTAAAACCCTTACCAAAAATAATAAAAAAAAAGCCTAAAAAACATTATGTAAGATGTCAAATATGTAAAAAAAAAGATGCTTATTTTTATTGTAGAAAATGTAATGAATTTTTTTGTGTTGATTGTAATATTAAATTTCCATCTCATAATAAACATGAATTATTAGATTTAGAAGAAGGAGATATTCATCATTCATTTGATTTATATAGAAAATTAATAATTGATAATTGTAATATTATTCAAAATGCTTATTTAAGTTCTAATGAATGGATTATTAATGATGAAATGAGAAATGAATATTTTCAAAATTTAATTGAATTAATTAAAGATATTGGAGAAAAAAGTCAAGATTTAAATTATATTAATTCTAATTATTATGTAAATAATGATTTGATTATTGAAGTTAAAGAAGAATTATTTGATATTAAACCTCCTTCTTTTAAAGATGAAGCAATTGAAATTTTTGGGTTTATTAATGAAAAAGAAAAAATATTATTAAATTATATGAGTTATGTTAATTTACAAGTTATTAAATCAGAATATAATAAAAAAATGATGGAATTATTTGAAAATGCTCAAAAGTATTTAACTGATTTATATAAAGAAATAATGAAAAAAATAGATGATGCTAATAAATTAAATGATTATGGTATTAAAGAATTAAAAGAATATAATGATAAAATGAGCAATAATATTATGGATGAAGAAAATTCTAATAATTTAGGAAATAAAACTATAAATTTTAATAATCAAAGAAATAATAAGAGAAATATTTTATATGATAATAAAAAAATTTCTGATTTTGTTGAAAGAATGGGATTTTTTTCTTTTGATTCAAAAGAAGATTCATTTAACAAAAATAATGATTTAAAATTTAATACAATAACAATAAGAGATTTTTATAAAAAACCAAATAATTATATTAATATAAAAAGTAAAATTTTATTATCTGATTCTCCTAGAAATTTCTCAATTTCTAATAATGAAATTCCTTTAATATCTCCTGCATCTATTAGTAAAATTCAAAATAATACAACAAATGGATTTCCTACTAGTCCTGTTAAATTTCAAAATAATAATTTAAAATTAAAAAAATTATTAAATTCAAATAGGAATTCTTTATTTAAAAATAATCAATTAGTTTCTGTTGAAAAAATTAATCATATTTTAGAAAATCCAGTAAAGAATAAAAAGAAGAAGTCTTCTACTAATTTTTTTGATAAATGAAATTTTATTATATATTATTATTATTTTATTTATTTATATATTATTCTGTAATATTTTATTATATAATTCAAAGAAACATTTCTTTAAATAATATTTTAATTTTATTACATAAATAAAATGTTAGAAAATATAAATAATGATGATGAATCTGAATATTTAAGATCACAAGGAATAATTAAAGAAGAAATTAAAGTAAAAGAAAATGAATTCGAAAACTATTTAAAAACCCAACAAAGAAATTTATTTAGAGATAATAATAGAAATAAAATAAATTTAATGAAAGGAACTTTTTTCTCAAATAAAAATAATAATATATTAAACAATACTTTTCAATCATCTTTTATTCCATCAACTAAATCTTATTTTTACCAAAGAAGTACATTAAACACATTTAATGATACACCAAATAATATATATAATAATACAACAAATCAAATAAGTCTTGATGAGAAAATATTAAAAGTAAATGAAAACAAAAAAAAATTAATATTTCAAAATAATTTAGAAACTTCAGAAAAATTTTATCAAAAAGAAAAAAAACTTCATGACCATATAGAAAATATGGAAAAAGAGAAACTAACAATAGCAATGAAGAACAATAAAAAGAATTATATGAAAAGATTAAAATTAAAAATATTTGGAATAGTGAATAAAAACTCAAAAAAAATATGTCATGAATTTGAATCAAAAGTAACAGGATTAAATATGAAAATATTAGATTATTTACAAGGAAAAACGAATTTAAATAATACATTATCATATCATAAAAAATTTAGATATGATAAATATGATAATGGAGAAGCACATAATAGATATAAAACTATATTAGATATTGATTGCTTAAAACAAGATGATATTGAACATTTAAATATTTTAAGAAAAAAATTATCTTCTAGAGAAAAAAAATCTATTAATGAAGATCCTGCTTATTTTTTTCAAGGTAATATTAAAAGTATTGAATTTAAACCTTTATCTTTAACTAAAAGATTAATTCAAGAAGAAAATAATAAAAATTATTTTAGAGAATGTAATAAAAAAAAAAAGAATCTAGTTTAAATTTCGAATTTCAAAATTATGATAATGAAAGTATTTATAAAAAAAGTAAAGAAATGAAATTTAATTATAATAATAAAAATAATATTTGTTCTACTTTGAAAATTATTTGTGATGATATTAATAAAACTGTTTATGATGATAGAACTAAAAATTTAATTCTTGGAGAAAAGAATATTTCTAAAGAAAAACATAATAAAATTATGAATAAAATGAAAGATGAATTAAGAATGAAAGGTTTTAAAACTATGACTCAAGAAAAAAGAGATTTTAAAAATAAATTAATTGAAGATTATAGATTTAGTAATTTTTTAAATGAAGTAACTATTAAAAAAAATAAAAATATTCTAAAAAATAATAATAAGAAAAAAAAAGGAAAATCAACTGAAGAAACTTTAATTGGACAAGTTGGACATAGTTTCAATTATAAAAATTTTACTAAACAAGATATGGATACTGTTAATTATTATAAAGATAGAATTAGAAATATTATTAATTAAAAACTTTTTAATCGCAAAATGAATAAATTGAAAAATTATTTTTAATTACCTTAAAATTAATTATAAATTATTTTATTAAAAGAATTATTGTTTTTAAAATATAAAAAATGTTAGATAATAGAAATATAAAAATACAATTTCTTTATACTGGAATAGTAGTAAAAATAAATAGTTGTTTATATAATAGTGGAAGTTCACAAATATATTTATGTACAGATTTAAATAATGAACATCAAAAATATTCTTTAAAAATAGTTCAAACAAACATAAATGATAAACAAGCAAATAAAAGTGCTTGTTTAGAAATAAAGATATTATCATCTTTAAAAAAAGAAACTAATATAATTCACATAAAAGATTATTATAACGAAACAAAAAATGAAACAATAACATATTTTATTTTAATGGAATTTGGACCAAATGGAACTCTAGGAGATTTAATAAGGAAAAACTCAAATGAAAAAAATATATTAAGTACAAATGTAATATATGCTTTTATATATCAATTATCAAAAGGTTTAAAAGCATTACATAATAATAATTATTATCATAGAGATTTATGTCCAGAAAATATTGTTTTAACATCAAAGAATAATTTAAGAATATTAGATTTTGGTTCTGCTTCAAATAAAACATATGAAGTTATAAATCATAATGTAAGAGCAAATATTATTTTAGATATATCTAAAAATACTTATCAATCATATAGAGCTCCTGAAGAAATATTATTATATAATGGTTTTCCTTTAAATGAAAAAGTTGATATTTATTCTTTGGGTTTAATATTATTTTCTTTAATGTTTTCTTGCCCTTTGATTAATCCTTTTGATATTCAATTTCCTTTTGCTAATAAAAAAGTGAGAGAACAAATATTTAATGATATTGAAAATTGGAGTAATCCTTATTTTTTTAAATTATTAAAAGTTATGTTAAGTGTTAATCCATCTGAACGACCTTCTGCGCAAGATATATTAAAATTTTTAGATAATCATAAAGATTATATTTTAAAATATACTGATAATAATTATATTCATGAAAAAATTAGCTTTGCTAATAATATTTCCACTTTAATTTATCAATATATGAAAAGTGATTTAAATAATAATATTATTAATATAAGATATTTAACTTCGAGATTACTTTTAAATAAAGTTGATTTTTATCCTGATGTTAAATATATTAATTTATTAATTTCAAAAACTTTTAAAAACAATAAAAAAATTTGTAAATTTTATCAATGTGTTGCTGGAAATTCTCCTTTTTATTATTCATTATGTGGAATTAAAGCAATTTATCTATTACATTCTTATATATTTAATTATGGAAAATATTCAAATAATTGTGAATCAAATATTGAAGTTATTAATCCTTCCTTATTCAATTTAGATGAATTATTAGTTTTAATTTCTGATATTTATAATTATAGAATTAATAATCAAGTTTACGATAAAAATGAAAATATTAAAAATGGACAAATTACTAAATTTATTGTTTCATATTGTGAATTATTAAAAGCAAAAATTGGATATTTAAGAAAATTTACTAATATAATAGGAAATGATAATTCAGTTATAACTACAGATTATAATAAATTATTAGAAAAAAATTTTACAGAAGATACAATGTGTCTTTTTATTCAAACTTTCCAAGTAATTTTATATATTCCCTTTAATTCAAATTTAATTATTAAAACTCTTGATAGAATTGCTAGTGCTTTAAATGAGGAATTAGTTAGTTTTTTCAGTTTATTATATTATATAAATTTGGTATTAAAAAATATTAATAATGAAGAAACAAATTCTTTAAGGGAATTTTGTAAATTATCATTAAAAGCAAATGATTACATTATTAAATTAAAAAAATATAGAAATGATATTGCTTCAGAATTAGAAACTTATTTTTTTGGAAATGAAAATCAATTGAGTGATGCTTTATCTTTTTTACAATCTAGTTTTCCTAATCAAAATAATATTAATTTAAAGAAATTATTTTCTGTTGTTAATAAAAATTTATTTGGTATTAAATTAAAAATGAAAAATAGTTTTGCTTTAAACAATGATAATAATGGTTATAATAGTAATAAAAGTGTTTCTTCTATTCAGTTTGATAGTAATAACATTAATTTTAATCAAAATTTTGTTTTTCAAGAAAATAATAAAGAAAATTTACTTGATCTGAATACAAATTTTTTTGAAAATTCAGGGAAAGAAAACAAGAATAATTCAATGAGTAATAATAATAATCAAAATAATAATAATAATTTCATTCAATATAATGAAGATATTTTTACAAGTGTAAATTCAAATTTAAACAATTCAAGTGGTAATTCTTCAAACGGAAGTTTTAATAATATGATGAAATGTGCTATGGGAACATATTATAATAATAATAGTCAATATTCTGATATTTATAATAATTCAAATACTAGACAAACTTCACAAATTAATTTTTCAAATATTAATAATACATATAATAATCAAAGTAATAATAATAATATCTTCACAATGAATAATTCTCAATATAACAATAACAATTATCAAAATAATAATTTAAATGGTAATCAAACAATGAATAATATATATTGTAATGAAACTATTCCAAATATGTCTCATTTTTATAATATTTGTCATCAAAATTCAACATCATCAAATATTGAATACCAAAACAATCAATATAACATTCAAAATGATAATTATAATAAAATTCAAATAAAAAACAATCAATCACTAAATTTATTAAATATATTTCACAATTACACAATTCCAAATAATAATAATAATAATAATAATATTATAAAAAAAGTATCAAATAATAAAGAAAAAGAAGAAAATTATTCAACAAGAGCAAATGATTTTTTACATGAGCAACTTTCGCTTCCAAATTTGCATTTCATTCTCCCATCTTCCTCAATAAAATTAATACGTTCAATAGGTTTCGGAGGATCATCAGAAGTATTTTTAGGTGATTTTCGAGGTACAGAAGTAGCAGTAAAGAAATTAAGAACAATGATGTTAAAAGAGGAAAATTTAAAAGAATTTAAAAGAGAAGTTTCTTCATTAAGTATTATTAGGCATCCAAATTTAGTATTATTTATGGGAGCAATAGCAGAAGAAAATAATATATGTATTGTTACTGAATATTGTGATGGAGGAACATTATTTAATTTACTTCATCAAAGGAAAGAAATAAATATTTCATGGGAACTTAGAATAAGAATTTTATTAGAAATTTCAACAGGAATGAATTTTTTACATACTAATAATCCAAGAATAATTCATAGAGATTTAAAATCATTAAATATCTTATTAACAAATAAAATATCAAATTCAAATGATTTAACAAGCATAAAAATATCAGATTTTGGATTAAGTAAAATATTAAATAAATTTGATAAAAAAGAAATAATGACTGGTAATTGTGGAACTTGTCATTGGATGGCTCCTGAAGTAATAAAAAATTTAAATTATAATATTAAAGCTGATGTATATTCTTTTGGAATTATTATTTGGGAAATTTGTGTTAGAGAAACTCCTTATAAAGATTTAAATCAACAACAAATTAGTTATTATGTGACTGTTAAAAAAGGAAGACCTGATCTTAATTTATTACCTAAAGATTGTCCTAAAGGAATGAAAGATTTAATGATTCAATGTTGGAGTGATTCAGAAAATGAAAGACCAAGTTTTTTCGAAGTTATTGGGAAATTAAAAGAAATTCAAAATGGTTTGAAATAATTTTTTTTATTTTCTTGTTTTAATTTTTTTATTATTATTATATTATAATTAGTTCTTTTATTTATACATTAAAATATACATTTGTATTAAATTTAATTTATTCTTATATTTTTATATATGAAACTTTATTTTATTTTTCAATTTTTATTATTTGAATTTATTTATTCAACATATCCAATTGCAATATTTCATGGAATAGGAGATGGATGTGATTGGAAGAACACAACATTATTAACAAATTTATTAAAGGAAGATTTAAAAACTCATGTAGAATGTATAGAAATAGGAAATGGATTTTGGACATCAATAATAGAAAATTTTGAAGAACAAGCAAAAATGGGATGTGAGAATTTAAAGAAGAATCCTCATTTTCAAGATAAATTTAATATATTAGGAATATCACAAGGAACATTATTAGGAAGATATATAATAGAAAAATGTGATATAAAAGGAGAAGTAATAAATTATTTATCTTTTGATGGTCCTCAACAAGGAATTGGTCAATTACCAAAATTATATTGTGGACAATTATGTGATTATTTAAATAATATCACTGTTAATTTAATTTATAATGATTATATTATTCAACATATGGGACCAAGTTCTTATTATAAATTTAAATGGGACCAAAAATTGTATTTAAGTAAAAATTTATTCCTTAAAGATTTAAATAATGAAGGTCCTGTTAAAAATGAAAGTTATTATAATAGAATGATTAAATTAAATAAAGTTATGCTTATTAAAGGAAAAAAAGATACTGTTATTACTCCAAGAGAAAGTTCTTGGTTTGAATTTTATGATTTTGAAGGAAGAAATATTGTTAAATTGGAAAATAGTGATTTTTATATTAATGATTATATTGGAATTAGGAAATTAAATGAAGAAGGAAAAATTTATTTTGTCGAATTTGAAAATGAACATGTTTTATTTACTATGGAAGAATATCATACTTATATTAAAACATTCTTTTTAGAAGATGGTGATAATTAAATTTATTAATTTTATTTAGGTTAATTATTTTATTTTAAATGTTTTTATTCTTCAAAAACATTGATATTTTATTTTTTTAATCATTTTTTGATATTGAGTATTTAACTTTTCTTTTCAATATTGGATAAAAACCACCTTTTGTAAAAGGTAAAAACCAATTTATAGAAAATTCTTCTCCAAAAATTTCACATAAAGTTTCATATTTAGATCTTATTTCAAGCATACAATTATTATGATAATCATATACAATAGATTTTTCTTTAATAGTTTCATATTGATCAAGAATAAAATTATATGCCAATATAATATAAATAACATTTAAACAAATATGGAAAAAAACTTGAAGAAAGAATTTAAATCCAAATTCAAAAATATCAGTAAATCTAATAAAAATAAAATAAAAGAAAGAAATAAATAAACTTAAAATAGAAAAAATAAATAAATATAAAATAAACAAAAGAAAAAATTTTTGATTAAATTGTCCAATACAATTATTAAACCAACCACAATGATGATCTCTATTATAAACACATTTATGACATTCATTACAATGATGAACTCCTTTAACTTTAATAGAATAACATTTCTTACATAAATAAACATTAAAACCTAATTCTTCTTTATTTTCTTTACATTGATTAAATAAATTTTCCTGATATTTACTTCTATTAAATTTATATGTTTCTTCTATTTCATTATCAGATATATCATCTTCATAATCATTATTATTATTTATTTTATTATTTTCATTTTTATGATCATTATTATATATTATTGAACGTTCTCTTGCAATTTTTCTTGATATTTTATATAAGATTAACATTGTTTCATTTGTTTTTTCTGTTATAAAACCTGGTTGAGTGAAATAAATTTGGAATGATGAAATTAAACAATTTATAAAAAAAAATAAGAAAGTATAATGAAAATATTTATAATATGTATTTGATAATTCTGGTAAATTATATAATGTATAATTACAATACCATGTGAAAAAAAAACTTATTAATCCTATTAAAGGTCTTATTCTTTCAAGATAATAACAAAAATTCATTTTTTTAAATTTTACGAATTAAAATAATTAAAAAAACAATAAAAATAATTTTTTATAATCTTAAAATAGAATCAAATAAAAATTAATATATATTAAATCTAATTAAAAATATATGTTGATTTACTTGGAAAAAGAAAAATAAGCCAAAAAAGTTTTTCCAAAAAATTTATTATCAACTCCAATATATTTAAATTCAGGATTTAAAATAGCATTTCTTTTTTTTCCAGTAATTTTTCCATTATCATCAACAACCATTAATAAAGCAGAAATAAAAGGATCTTTAACTAAATCTTTAAAATAACAATCAATATTATTTTTTCTTTTAATTTCTTCAGCTTGTAATTTTAAAAAAGAAGAATCTTTCATTTGAGATTTTGTTTCAGGTAATTTTAAAACAATATTTTCATTAAATTCTAAAGGAGAAATTGGCTTTAAATTTTTTAATATATTTGATGCTTCTGTAAAAGCAATTTCTCCTTTTGTTAAAGCAACTTTTACTTTTTTTTTAAATAATATTTTTTCTTTTTCTATTTCATTTCCTGTAATTTTATCTTTAATTATTGTTTTTTCTATTTTTATATATTTTTTAGCATCTTCAATTTTTTCTGCAAATGAATTTGGATTTGAACGAATATAATTTATTAATTCTACTATTTTTAAATTATAATTTATTGGATTATAATTTTCATTATTTATCGAATTTTCTAAATTCGAATTATTTTTTAATTGACTTATCATTGAATTTTCTTTAGATGAATTTTTTATTTTTTTTAATTTATTTTCTAGATCTGAATCTGCTTTATTGAATTTTATATTTAAGTCATTTGGACTTATTAATTCATTTTGAGATTTTTTTAAATTAGAATAATTTGAATATAAATCTTCTTTTTCTTTATTTATATTTAAATTCATTTTTGGAGTATTTATTTGAGTTGAATCTTTATTATTTATTAATTCATAATTTTTATCTTGTTCTAATTGATTTTTATTACAATCACATCCCATTTTTTATTGTTTAAATTTTAATTTTAATTTAATTTTTATTTTTTAATGATAAGTAATGAATATAAAGTAATTGTTAATTTAACTATTGTTTATTCTTATTCTCATAATATTGGAAATTTTAATATAGAAACAAATTTGATAAATGGGAAAAATATTAGTTTAAATGATTTAATAAATGAATTAATAAATAAAGTAGATTTTCAAAGGAAAATAATAAGTTATTATGATAAAGATTTAAAATTATTTATTTATTGTGGAAAATTTCCTTTAGAAAAAGAATTTATATTTGAATACAAAAAAGATGAAATAGTTCAAATTAAATTAAGGCAAATAACTAATAAAATATTTTCAATAAAATCAGAATTATTAGAAGATGAAAATGAAACAGATGATAATAATACTAATAATATATTTATTAGTTCAAAAAGTAAAAGAGCAAAAGAAAGAAAAATAGGAGAAATAATTAAAAAAGTTTATATGTGGAGAAAATTATATATAGGTTATATAAATGAAAACGGAAAATTAATTAAATTATCTTTAGAAGATTCTGCGGATAAAATTGGAATAAGTAAAAAAAGTTTAGATGATTATTTAATTCAATTAAGAATAGGAAAAATGTTTGGTTTTAATTTTAATGAACATAAAAATGATAAAGTAGGAATTTTAAGAGCTTTTGTAAAGAAAAAAAAACCATTAATGGAAAATTCAAAATATGATTCTTTTGATAATCAATTTTAAAAAAATCATTAAATAAAATAGTTATTATGATTAATATAAATACTAACTATATTAAAATATTATAAATAATAACATAAAAAAGAAAAAAAGAATTATAATGACAAATAAATACGAAACAGAAATAATGATAATTGAATTAGACAATATATTAAAATATTAACAAAAAAAAAAGAATGTAAAAATATAAAATATATATTTTTAAACAAATTATATTTCAATATATTTTTATTATTTCATTATAAAGTTAAATTTTTGAAATTAAGTTTCAAAAATTTTCATATCATCATTAAATTATTATTCTCCAGAACTACTAATATTTTCTTTAATATTATAAATATATTATATATTAAAAAAAAAATTAACTAAAATTTTTAAAAAACCCTTAGAAAATAAATAAAAAAAAAATTAAATATTTTTCACAAAGGCATATTTTTATCAAAAACACTAGTATGATATTCTTTTAATTCTCCTTCCTTAAGTCTTTCAACAAGTGAAGCAAGATTAGGAGCATGATCCTTGATAATGCAAGTACCAATAGCATGGCAAAACAAAGGTAAAGCACTAGCAACATAAATATCAGCACCAGAAAAATGATCACCTAAGAAATATTTTCCTTTTCCTAAAGCAACATATCTTGCTTCATATTTAGTTAAATAAAATTTATATTTTTCAACAAATGCATTCTTTAATTTTTCTTTTTCTTTCTCATCCGGACAAAAAATAGATTGTGCTAATGGAGTAAATAAATCATCAAATGAACACAATAAAGAATCAATTTGATATTGTTCATCAACGTCTTTACCATATAAATTAAATGTTTTTAATAAATATAAATTTATTGCTAATGATTGACATAATTTTTTATTTCCATCTATTTCTAATATTGGCATTTGCTCAAATTCACATAATCCACTTTTTTTTAGTTTTGGCCAATCTTCTTGTTTTACTTTTTCATTAGTCCATTTTGCTTTAGCTGCTGATAATATTGCTCTTGGGATTGTTCCTCTACCATTTGCTCCAAAATAATATAATTTGTAAGTACTCATTTTAATTTATAATAATTTTTTTTTATTTTTTTTTTATATATTTTTTTACCATAGATTTTTTTACTGTTTTTTCAAATATTTTTTTAATTTTTTTTATATTTTTGATAGTTTTTAAATCAATTTTTAATGGTTTAAATTCCTTTTAAGGAAAGATTTGATTTTTGTTTTGGATTTTTAATTGACATTTTTATGGAATGTTTTAAAATTGTTTGAAAAATAATAAAATATGATATTCGAGAAGGCAATGATTATTGTTTTTTACAACAATTTTGTAATATATAAATTTAAATTAATTATTTTTAATTATTATCTGATATACATCTTTATTACAATTATAATTAAATAATTTAAAATATTGAAATAAATTAATTAATATAAATTTTAAATTAAAAAAATAATTATATAAAATTATCACTTTTCACACTTTTTATCTTTCTTATTCTTTTTCTTTTCTTTATTAAATAATTTAAAATATTTTTTAAAATCTATAAATTCATTATCTTTTAACCATTGAAGTTGATCTAAAGGAAATAAAAAATCAATATCATCAACATTAAAAGAGGGTTTATCAAAAGAAATATTAATATTATCATTAGTATTCATTTCCTCTTTTATTCTAAATAATAATTTATCTAAACTAGAATATAAATATCCAGCATAATAATCATAATCAGGATGATTTTCTCCATTTTGAGAAGAAGCTTTAATAGGAATTTTCCACATTGGACCATAAAAATATTCTAATAAACAAATAGAATATTTTGGTATAGGTAATTTAATATTTCTAATATAACCATAATCTAAATTATCAGTTAAAATTGAAGGATAAATTGATTTAGGCCAAAATAAAATTTTTTCTTTTGGATCATATCTTCTCATATAATTATCCTTACATTTAGTATATATATATAAATCTCCTACTGCAATTTCATTATATATTACTTTTAATGATATTCTCCATTTTGTTTCTGCTTTTTTAAATTTTGTTTTTTTTGAATATAATGTTCCTGTTGTTAATTCTATTTTATATTTTGGATTATCTAATTGTATTGATAATATTTTTTCATAATCTTCTATTAAAATTCCAAAATCAAAATCATAATCATATGGTATTATATCTTTATTTCTTATACATCCTAATAATGTTCCGTACATTAACCAATGTTTTATTTTGTTTTTTTCTAATATGTTATGAATGTATTCTAAATGATGAAATATTTCTTCTGTTTTAGGAGTGTTGTCTATATTTATTAAGTTTTCTAAATCATCCATATATTTTTTATTATTTTTTTTAAATTTTTTAATCTAATTTGTTATTGTATTTTTTTATGAATTTAAGATTTTTTTCTTTTGTTGTTGTTCAAATTTTTTATTTGTTTTCATCATCTTTTTACATGGTTTTTTAATTGGTGAATTGATTTTATTTAATATAAATTATTTATTTTAACTTAAATTTTATTTAAAAAAATAAAAAAGAATCACTTCCAAAAATAAATATATAAAAAAATCAAAACGCCTAAAATAAAAATAATTAAAACTCCTCAACCAAATTAAATCAAAAAAATATAAAAAAAAAAGTGTTTTTTTGTGATATAAAAATTGAAACTTATTTAAAAATCACCTTTAAAAAGTTGTTTAAGAGTTTTCAAAGTAGTCTTAGTTAAATTTTTAAAATTATCCAAGCTTTCATTAGATTGATCAATAGTATCATAAAGAGCTTTGCATTGATCTAATAAAGTAGCAGGAACAGAATTATCTAAAATAGCAACTCTTTTAGTAAAATTAGCAAGAGCTTCATTATATAAATTATAAAGAGTTTCAGTTTGTTCACTTAAATTTTCATCTACTGAGGCTAATAAAGTTCTATTATTTATTGCTTCTTGAATTGTTGCTATTGCTGATTTCATATCTGCGATTTCACGAATTGGACGTGATAATTTATTACATATTTTTTGCTTCTTTTTTTTTGTTTTTTCCATTTTTACTGATGATGAAAATATTATTAAAGTTAATAATAGGACAAATGAAATTTTGGACATTTTTTTTTTCCTTTAATTTTTTTTTATTTTTTTATTTTGGTTTTATATTTTTTTTCTTTAAAAGAGGGTTTATATATTTTTAATTGATTTTTAATAGGTATTTTTGATTAAGTAATATATATATTTATATTTAATTATTATATTTTATTTTATTTTATCTGTTTTTATCTTAAAAACACCAAATAATATTTATATAAAAGTTAATAATGTTAATTTATTAATTTTTTTCCCAATAATAATATATTGAATGAAAAAAAAGATTAAAAAAGTTTTTCTAAATTAATTTCAGGTTCTTGAATTTCAAAATGTGTTTTACGATGACTATAATATTCAAAATTATTAATATTGTTATTTCTAAGATGATTATCATAAAAAGCTAAAGAAGAATTATTAGAATCCATAGGATTATTAACATATTTATCATAACTACCTTTTAATATATTAAATAAAAATTCTTTATAAGGAACTTCAGGATTAATATCAAATCGAACATCAAGAAAATCTTTAAAATTAGATAAATAAGTTTCATTATAATATTTTTTTTCAAAAATACCATTTTGAGCTAAATAATTACATAACATTCTATAAAAATATTTTTTTTTTTTATCTCTATCATTTCCTTTTATATTTTTCATTACTTTTTTTAATTATATTATTTCAT
>JAEEGK010007644.1_pt1 | contig 25741 bp, 16 predicted proteins | sample 8958771 | NCBI WGS metagenome assembly JAEEGK01 (sample SAMN16246547, study PRJNA631951) | gut metagenome | biome: gut microbiome; feature: rumen; material: SC-attached | host: Bos | place: Iran: Karaj | collected 2018-10
GTAGGCATCTCGGCGCGTGCAGCCCTCTTCGCCGCCATCGAAGTGGCCAAGCGCCCGGAGAACAAGGGCAAAAAGATTGTGGCGCTGCTGCCCGACACCGGCGAGCGCTATCTCTCCACCGTGCTCTACGCCTTTGAAGACTATCCGCTCTAAGCCGACGACGAATCAGCTATCTAAGTCCGCATGCCGCTCCCCTCACCGTGAGTCGAGGGGGTGCGGCATGCAGAGTATTTGGCCACGGGTCAAATACTGCCAAATCATTGCTTTTTTATTGGTATTTTTTCCGAAAAACTACGAAGATATTTGGCCGTTTGCCATTTTTTTTGTAATTTTGTCGACGATAATTATTTAACCAACAGAAACTACAATCATGAAACAGGTGAAACTTATTTCCGTCATCCTCGTAGCCATACTGCTGTCGGCCGTCGCAGTGGCTCAAAATGCAAAGAAAAGTAAGAACGCCAGCTCGCTGGAAGTGACGTTCAACTATCAGAAACAGGCTGGCCCTGGCTCCAACCAGTATGCCGTATGGATAGAAGACGCACAAGGAAATGTTGTGAAGACACTTTTCGTAACATCATACACCACCAAAGGCCGTGCCCGCCAAGGCGAGGAGCCTATGCGCGGCTATGTGAAGCGCCCTAACTGCGTACCCACATGGGTGACGACAGCGAAAGCCGCCGAGCAGACCGACCAACAACTGGATGCCTTCACTGGAGCCACACCACAGGTTGGAGGCACACAGACTTTCACCTGGGATTTCACCGACCAGCAGGGCAAGGCTGTGAAAAACGGCACTTACAAGGTGCTTGTGGAAGCCACACTCTACCAAGCGTCCGACATCGTCTACTCAGGCACCTTCTCGGCTCTTGACAAGGCAGGAGAAATCAGGCTCACCTCTACACTCACAGAGCCCGATGAAAATCACAAAGACATGGTGACGAACGTTAAAGCCATATTGAAATGAAAACCATCCAACTTCACAACGACCTGGAGATTCCCCAGATAGGCATCGGCACCTGGACACTACGTGGTGAAATGAAACAAATAAACAGAAAAAATCATTAGAAGTTGCGCTCGACACGGATAAAGGGTTTTGAATTATGGGAAGATATGTTGTACGTGAAGCCGAAGAGTATTATGACATGAATGAATGTGATGCTCGTGGCTATCCAGTAAAGAAAATACGATACACAGGTGTAGAGTATGAGACAACGGTGGATCCTGAAGGTGATTATGTCGAATCAGGGCCAGATGGATGGGAAATCCATACGGTAATAGGCCAGAAAGAGGTACAAGCCCCCCCCTTGACCCTTTATAAAAACTCTTTGAATCTGATTGTCGGAGAAGAGAACTATGTGACCCACCCGGACAATCACAGTTATAGTGTCGAGAGCAGCGATGAAGCGGTGGCCACGGCGGAGGAGAAAGGCTTTTATGTCTGGATAAAGGCCGTGGGCAAAGGTACTGCCACCATCACGGTGAAGGACATAAAAAGCGGGCAGAAAGCCACCGTCACGGTAACTGTAATACCACTTTGCCCCGACGGCAACCATCCGCACATGATCGACCTCGGACTGCCCTCGGGCACGAAATGGGCGTGCTGTAACGTGGGAGCCACCAAGCCTGAAGAGTATGGAGGCAACTACGCATGGGAGGAGATGAAGGATTGGGGCAACGACACACACTGTGACGAATTATTAAAAGAAACCAATCGCGACATTGCCAACACGAAACACGATGTTGCCCATGTGAAATGGGACGGTAACTGGCAGATACCGTCCATAAAACAGATTAGGGAATTGTTAGAAAACTGCGAAAGTGAGTGGGCACGTCTCAATGGAGCCAGGGGTAGAAAGTTCACAAGCAAGATTAACGGCAACAGTATCTTCTTGTGTGCGGGGGGTAACTTCGGGGACTACTTCCCAGGCTGCGGCTACTACTTGTCGTCCACGCTGAGTTCGTCGAACAAGGACCGCATCTGGGGCTTGAGTTTCGATCCTAGTTACGCGGATTGTATTGCCGGCTTCAGCCGTCAACAAGGTTACAAGATTCGCCCTGTCTCCAGATAGTAGATCGCGGTGACGGAGTTTTTGATTCGTTTAGCCTTGTTGGTCTGCTGTCGGGAAAATGGCGGAACAATAGGGAAAGAGAAAAGGCGGAGACCTCGATTTTATCGGGGTTTTCGCCTTTCATAGCATAATCGTCTTCTTATGGTGCCCATCTTTCGTAAAGTACGTCAAATCAAGGATTTGCGCGTTCTATCTTAGCAGAAGTCCGAGTTTTAGTCCGCAATTAGAGCAAGCATTAACTTTATTTATCCCCAAAGACTCGTATGAGTTGAGATTTTTATCTACTTTTGTAAACACAAATAGACAAATAAATCGGAATTTAGGTGCGAGCAGAGAGCAGAGCCAAGCTTGCTTGAGCTATGCCGAGGCGAAGCCCTAAATGCCATTAAATCAGAATTTGTATGCGAAAGTGTTTGATTCTATCGATGTTATTGTTCCTTCTCCCGATTGCAGGCAATGCACAGGTGTCCTTTGGTGAGAGGGTCCCGGACATCAGATATCCAGTCAGCGGGCAGAGAAAACTCTCCCGTTTATCCAATGACGATGTCTTGTACACAATTCTGTATTTTGGATATAATAACGAGCCTGTTGACGGGCAGTCTGGTCTGGATGCGAATCCAGAGTATTTCGCATTAACGTTTTCCGATTTGCTGAAGCCTTATTTCAATAATTTCAATCCTGACTATGGCCGTGCTTTAATGGTTGTATCAAAGATGAAAGGCCAGGCTGGGATTGAGCGGAAACTGGGGGTTACATCATACCCAGACATCGTTTTGGTTGATCCGAATAACAGAATCATAGCTCGTTCTTCCAAGGCAACTGATATCATAGATTACATCATCAACAACCTTTCGATGTTTGCCGTAACTGACTGGAATGCCTATATCCTCAGAGCATCGGAATTGTATGAAACCGGGCAGATCAAAAGCGCCCAGAGAATCGTGTCAGACTGTTTGCGGCACGGCAGATGGCATGAGGACTTCTCTTCGGAAGCGCACAAAGCCATTCCGAAGGTTGTCTCTTCAATGAAGCACGATGAAATGTATATGGACTTTGTTGGTGAAATCAAACACAGATACAACCAAGGAGTCTTGTCAGAAGATGATGTTGCTCCTTTTAAGAATGAGTTCTCCAGAATCCATATGATGGGAGACAAAGATTTATAGAATACGGTTTATCTGTATGGCTGACATCACCAAATAAGGTACAAGACTGAACGGAGGTTGGATGGGCGAAGACTCCAATTAGAACAAGCATTAACTATATTTATCTACAAAGACTCGCATAAGTCAAGTTTTTTATCTACTTTTGCAGAAACGAATAGAGAGACAAATCGGTTTTATGGAAATAAAAAACAGACCCAATCGCAATGAGGCTTCACATACAGGCAAAACGCTTCTGGAACAGCGGTTGCTTGAAAAGTACAAGAACGTCGCCTTCGCCGCCATTCTTCTTTTCGGTGCATGCGTATTTTCTGCTTGTTCGAAAAACGATAATAAGAAGGCTTTAGGAGTCGACACGACAAACCGCGTCGATAAGTACAAGGACATGGATAGCCTGGTGGAATCTCAGCCTTTCTCCAAACTTCAGGGAGTTAGCGTCGGAAATGCACAGGACAATGATGCCAAAACGGGCGTGACGGTGTTCTTCTTCCCCAAGGCCTCGATGGCCTCGGCGGTAGTTCTGGGTGGCGGTCCGGCATCACGCGAGGTGCCGCTTCTTGACCCTCAGCGCAATACGCAACCGCTCAACGCCTTGGTTTTCAGCGGCGGTTCGGCTTACGGTCTGGCGGCTTCCGATGGTGTGGCGAACTGTCTTGAGGAACATGGCCATGGCTATGACACGGGCTTCGGACTGGTTCCCATCGTATGTCAGAGCTGCATCTTCGATTTGTCATACGGCAAAGGTAACGTCCGTCCCGACCGTGAAATGGGCTATAAGGCCTGTCAGAGTGCCATCACCGGCAACACGCCACTCAGTGGGAATGTGGGTGCAGGCACTGGAGCCACTGTGGGGAAACCCGGCGGAATGGCCTTGGCCCAAAAGAGCGGCATAGGCTATGCTGCAGCACGACTCGGAAAGCTGGAAGTGGGTGTGGCCGTCGTTGTCAATGCCCTGGGCGACATCTTCCAGGACGGTGTAAAGATAGCAGGCATGACCACCGCCGACCGCAAGGGCTTCGTAAGTGCCGAACATGCGTTGCTCAAGAACCAGTATTCCGACCTGATAGCCGGCAACACCACCATCGCAGCCGTGTTCACCAACGCCCGCCTGAGCGTGGCCGACCTGCAGAAGGTGGCAAACATCGCCTCCACAGGCATGGCTCGCTGCATACGTCCTGTGTTCACCATGGCCGACGGTGACACCGTCTATGCCATATCCCTCAGCGGCGGTGATGTCCAGACGGATGTCAACACCATCGGTGTGTTGGCCTCGCTGGTGATGGAGAAGGCTATTGCCGATGCCATCCTCTCCAGCAAGATTCCCGATGAGGAGTATCTTGCAAATATTTAATGTGAACTATGGACGGGAGACTTAGGATTTACATCCTTTTTTCTTAATGAACCTTATTAGTGCAGCCCACAAAGCTAATATTATTACTATTACGATTGTATGCCTGACCGGACTCTCTATTTTATGAGCCTCTCTTTGTGCTCTATTAAAATATTCATCTGGAGTCAAAGCAGTTTTAACTTCGATATTACGATTTTGTAAGGCACTGGCAAATTGCAGAGAATCTGCTCTGTGCAAAAGCGTATCTATCCTACTGTCGTGAGAATGGAAGGCATATAATGCATAGTTATTACCCGAGGAATAACAAGCCACAAGGATACTGTCTTCGGCTACCCACAAATGCTGCACAAGGCCTTCATAGATATTGTCATCGCTGCGACTGCCGACAGATGCATTTTCCGGCATATCGGCAGCACAAAGATAATGGCTTTCTGTGAGTGGTGCCTGCCAATAATCACCGAAGCCTAAGTCGACACCTTTCGTCTGAGATATGTACACGCTCCCGATTAGTCCCAATACAGCCTCCAAGCCAATAATCAAAGCAGGAGTAATGGCAGCCAACCACACTATCAACCGTTTGTTACTCCAGTTTCTACGCCGCACAATCCACCCTGCCACAAGGGAACACACTATTCCGAGAACAATGGCAACAATCATGGCTATTATGGCAAAAAAGATAAGAGAAATTATCTGCATCTTGCTCTTTCTGTTAATTATTTAGCAAAGATAAGAACTTATCATCAAACGGCCAAAATTATTACGCTAAATAATTAGTAATCTATAAGTTTTTCCGAAAATATATAAAGGAAGACAAAGATTTTCAAAAAAAACAGTACCTTTGCATCCAAGAGGCTAAAACACAATTGAATAAGCCTGAAGAGGACGTAAAAAGATGAAAAAAGACAGTACGAAAGGTATACACCTGATGCTCATCATCACGGCACTCATGGTGATGCTGCTGGCCCTGGAGATTTACTATCAGGGTAAGGACGACATGCGGGAGGCCAACACCGTGGCAACGCACGAACTGGAGGAGGCCAACCTGAGCATCATGAACACCATGATGGACATTGAAGAGTCGGTGAAGGCCGTGTCGCAACTGGCCTGGACCAGGGCCGACAGTCCCGAGGCAATGGCGGCAATAACCGAGAGTTTGCTGAACACCGGCAACCAGATTGTGGCCAGCTGCGTCTCGTTCGAGCCTTATACCTTCAAGGAATACGGCCGGCTGCTGCAAGTGTACAGCCACATGAAGGACGGAAAAGTGGAAACAAAGCTGCTCAGGGAAGACTATGGCAACGACTATCTATCGAAAGAATGGTACCGCAACGGACTGAAGCGGGAGGACGGCTACTGGAGCGACCCCTATACCGACGGCGTGGACAGAAGCTCGCTCATCGTTTCGTACGTGATGCCCATCCACGACGGCAACCGCCGCACCATCGGCACACTCAACGTGGACATCACGCTCGACTGGATGGAGCACTTGCTGGAAGAAACAAAGCCCTACCCCAACTCGGTGTGCATGCTGCAGACGCCCAAGGGAATGCTCATAGCAGGCACCCCGATTGACAGTCTGAAGAACAAGGACGACCACCTGATTATCAGCCGGCCCGTGAAGAGCGGAGACGGCACCGACATCATGCTCCTGACGCTGGCCAGTCAGAAAAAGGATATCTACCGGAACGTCACCACCATGTTCTACCGAATGCTGCTGGTGTCGGTCATCGGCCTCATCCTGTTGGGCATCATCATCCTGCGCTCTATCAGGAACGAGCGCAGCCTAATCAAGCTGACCCACGAGAAGGGCATGATGGAGAAAGAGCTGAACATTGCCCACTCCATACAGATGGGCATCCTGCGCGATGACTTCCCGCAGACAGGCGCTGACCTGTATGCCACGCTGAAACCGATGCACGAGGTGGGCGGCGACCTCTACGACTATCAGCTGGTTACAGGAAAAGAAGGAGAAAAGGAGGAACTCTATTTCATCATTGGCGACGTGGCCGGAAAGAGCATCTCGGCTGCCATCATCATGTCGGCCACCGTCACACTGTTCCGGTTGCTGGCCCAGCAGGGACGCCAACCGGCCGAAATCATTGCCGAAATCAACAACACACTGAGTCAGCAGAACCCCAGCCTGACCTTCGTTACGGCGCTGGTGGGCTGCATAGACCTGCAACACGGCGTGCTCAACTATTGCAACGCCGGCCACAACCAGCCCTTCGTCACCGAATCCGACGGCAGCGCGCGGCGCATGATGGAAGTAATACCCAACATTCCGCTCGGCTATCAGGAGAACTATGACTTCCAGTCGCAGCAGTTCCAGTTCGGCAAAGACACCATGATGGTGCTCTATACCGACGGTCTGAACGAGACGATTAACACCAGCGAGGAGCGGATGGGACTGGACCGCGTACGGGATATCATCGCCCGCAACAGTCAGGCAACAGCCCGCCAAATGGCCGACAAACTGATTGAAGGCCATCGCGCTTTCATGGGCGAGGCCGAGCAGGTGGACGATATCACGGTGATGTGTATAAAGGGACCGAAAATCACTTCCTCAGTTGCGGAACATACGTAACGGGGTCGCCATTGCCTTTCAACACACCGGCAAACTCGTGAGGCGGAATGGTGACCGGCCCCTTCATGAATTCCGGAATATTATAGCTTCTGAGGAACAGACGGTGATAGTCGGGGTCGGCACACGGCAGTTCGAAAGGCTTGGTGCATTTCCCTGATTTATCGACATGCGCAAAGAAGGGGCGCGTGAAGTTGCCGTCGTAGCGCCGGCTGCTGAACACCACCCATCGGCCGTTGCTCGACCATGAGTGGTAGCTCTCGGTGTCGGGCGAATTAAGCTCGGCCATTGCGCGGGCCTCGCCCGTGTTCAGGTCCATCAGCCAGAGGTCGGCATCGTGGTGCCAGATATGGAACACGCCATATTCGGCCAGGGTGAACATCAGGTAGCGGCCGTCGGGCGAGATGCGCGGGAAGGTAGCACTCTTGTCCATGGCCGATGCGTCGAACACTATTTCTCGCGGACCGAACTGCAGCGTCTCCGGGTTGAAGCTCTTCTTATAAAGGTTGTATTTCACCTGTTCAGCCCGCTGCATGAACTCCACGCCCGGGTCGATGGTGTCCTGATACTCGAAGTGGGCGCTGCAGTAGTAGAGCGTCTTTCCGTCGGGTGCCCAGAAGGGGAACACTTCGAGTTCGTTCGGGTCGTTCTCTATGTTGGTCACCTCGTTCTTCTCCACATCGAAGGCAATCAGGTCGCTCTTCGTGTCGTACACCTCGATTTTGTTTGGATTGACGGTATGGAAAGTCTGCTGCGTCTTGTCCGTGGAATAGACGATGAGCTTCAGCCAGGGATGCCAGGCGGGATACACGCCGGCCGAGAGCAGGTTGTCGTTCTTCATGTTTATCTTGCGCACCTTGCCATCGTAGGCGATAACTGTTCCGCCCAGGTTCTCGCGGGCATGGAACTGCATCCTGTCGGGATTGTACTGCTGGTAGTTGTGGCAGTTGATGCACTGGCCCGCCGGACCTTCGGTGCAGAGCATATTGTCGTAGACCACGCTCTCTTCGTAGTCTTCCAGACAGCGCTGACTGATGGTCAGGTCCTCGTAGGTGACGTAAGAGGGGGCAATCAGTCGGTAGCTGATGTAGGGGTCGATGGAATCGGGCGACACAATGATGTCGAAAGGCTTATAGCGCGTCCACTGTCCCTGGTTGCGGGCATAGACCTCCACCTTGACGGCCTTCCCCCGTGCAGCCTCAGCGAGTTCTCTCCAGTCGCCGGCGTCGGGCTGTATCTTGGTTCCGCTACAAATAATCTGCTGACTGCCGAAGGTGAAGCTGGCGGCCATCTCCTCGGCAGGCTTTTCCATCTCGAACGTCAGCGGCGCCATGTTCACCGGGATGGTCACCCCGGTATAGTCAGGATATATTTGCGGAAGCGACTTTGAATCGCTGAACGTCGACGGCAGCTTGTTGCCGCAAGCGGTCAGCAACAGTGCGACGGCTATGATTTGGAACAGATTCTTCATAAATCAGAAATAGGTAATGTCTTTGAGGAAGTAATATTCGAAGAAGTAGGTGTTGCCAAAGCGGGAATAGAGTGCGCCACGGAGCACGCGGGCATCCTGGCCCTCGTATTTCCCCCACGTCTGCAAGAAAGCGTCGTAGGTGTCCTTCACGCTCTTGTCGATGGGCAGACTGAAGATGATTTCTCTCTCCTGCATGTTGCCGAACAGCCAAGCTGCCTCCTGGATAATGCGCGGAACCTTCTGCGAATGCAGTTCCAGATAGTGCATGAAACGCTGCCAGAAGTCGTCGGGATTTCTCATCCACATGGCTCCCAGCACGGCCTGCTCCTGGAAATAGGGGTCATCGGAATCGTTGGCCGACAGCTGCTGCATCAGGTATTGCTCAACATAGCCGTTGTCGGCTCCCTTGTTGTTCTGGTAATGCAGCATGTGGGTGACGGGACCCGTCTCACGGTCTTCGCCCATCAGCTTGCGGTTGGCAAGCAGCTGTTCCATGTGGTCGGCCCACTCGCCATAGAACTGCGTCTGGCGCAGCAGTCTCAGGAATTTCTGCGCTGCCTTGGTCTCTCCGCCCAGCATGGAGCAGCGGGCCATGTACTGCAGCAGTTCCACGCTCCAGCCGTGCTCCACGCCCTGTTCCAGACACATGCGGTGGCACTCGTTCAGCATGCCGTAATGGTAGTAAATCAGCCGTCCGGTCGTGTTATACATATAGACGGGCAGAGGCGTATTGCTTTTCTTCGAACCTTTGCGGAAGTTGTACATCTCATCGCACTGACGACCCAGACGGCTCAGGGCCAGGTTGTTCATCATGACGATGGCGCGGGTGGGTTCGCTGTTCACCTTTTCCCCCTCGGCCAGCGTGCCTTCCCAGTCGGTCTGTTCAATGCAACGCTGCATGCGCAGTTCGTGATGGAAGTTCTCGTCCTTATACCAGAAATGCCATACGGCGGCAACGAGGGCGCATAGCAGCACGCCCTGTCCGGCCCATTGCAAGGCGGGGCGCCAATTACGTTTGGGGGCAGATTCTTTCTTGCCACTGTTCTTCTTCTTGTCCTTTTTGTTGGTGCTGGCAGGCTGAGGCACAGGCTGTTCCTTCTGCTCGGGATAAACGCCGCGCGACAGCACTACAAAGACCAGATAGCAGACTGCCAGCAGATAATAGGGAACCTTGAAGACGGGGTACGTCTCGGAAACAAAGAAACCGGGGATTCCCGCCATCCAAATGCTGCCGAGACTGGTCTCATGATATACGTAGCGATAGCAGATCAGGGGTATGGCCACCAGGGCCAGCAGAGTGATGCCTGTCAGCAGGGCATTCTGCATGTGGTTCTTTTGCAGCCGCCACGACCAAACAGCCATCAGCAGCGCTGCCACAAGGGCATAGACGCCCATCAGCGGATAGCCTGCCACGACGGTCAGTACGACAAAGGCAGCGTGCACCCACAGCTTCCGGGGCAGCGAGCGGAAAGCCCATAGCAGCGCCACGGCAATGGTGGTTCCGATGGTTGGGATGAAGAAATAGCCGCGCAGTCGCATAAGGTAAACCCAGTAGCCCAGGTCCATGTTGGCTATCAGCAGGATAGCCACGGGAATCAGCGGTACAACGCACCATTTATCGGGGATGCAGAACGCGCGCTTGGTGAGCCATAGCAACAGCAGCCACCAGCAGCACAGCAGCACTATTCCCACCCAGGGATGGAAGAAATACTGGGTGAAGAATGCGCCCAGATACGACAGCATTCCCCCCGGAACAACCATCATCTGCTTGAAGAACAGCGAGGAATAAAGGAAAAGGTTGTACTCCTGTATCTTCCACAGCATGTCGCCCTCGAAACGAACCAGGGCCACGGCCACTACCAGAAGTACAATCAGCCAAAGTGCTATGGTTTTGAAGATTTTCATCTGCCCCAGTCTCCTTACACCTTATTTATTCAACTTCCAGGTGGCACCGTCCTTGGTGTCTTTCACCTCGAAACCTGCGGCAGCCAGCTCGTCGCGAATCTGGTCGCTGGTGGCCCAGTCCTTATTGGCTTTGGCCTTTGCACGGAGCGAGAGCACCATGTCGACCACCTTACCGTAGGCTTCCTCGCGGGCGTCGTTGTTGGCACCCTTGTCGTTGCGCAGTCCGAGCAGGTCGAAGGCGAAGAGATGCATCACCTCCTTGAGTTCCTTCAGACAGTCGGCACAGATGGTAGCCTTGTGGTCGAGCAGCGAGTTGATGGTGTGGCAGGCCTCGAAGAGATTGCTGATGACAATCTGCGTCTGGAAGTCGTCGTTCATGGCGTCGTAGCATTTCTCGCGCAGCGACTTCACCAGCTGTTCCGTCTGAGGGTCGCACTTCTCGGCCGGAACGATGCGCTCCAGGTTGGCGATGCCGTCCATGAGTCGCTCCAGTCCTTTCTCAGCAGCCTTCAGCGCGTCGTTCGAGAAGTCAACCGTGCTGCGATAATGGGCCGAGAGGATGAAGAACCGGATGGTCATCGGACCGTAGGCTTGGTCTAGGTTCTTGTTGGAACCCGTGAAGAACTCTTCAAGCGTGATGAAATTGCCCAGCGACTTACCCATCTTCTGTCCGTTGATGGTAATCATGTTGTTGTGCATCCAGTACTTCACCATGTCGTCGCCCTGCGATGCCACGCTCTGGGCAATCTCGCATTCATGGTGCGGGAATACCAGGTCCATGCCGCCGCCGTGGATGTCGAAGTGGTCGCCCAGATACTTGCGACCCATGGCCGTGCACTCGCAGTGCCATCCGGGGAATCCGTCGCTCCAGGGCGATGGCCAGCGCATGATATGCTCTTCGGAAGCTTTCTTCCAGAGTGCGAAGTCGGCCTGGTTTTTCTTCTCGCCCACTCCGCTCAGGTCGCGGCTGGCATCCTTGATGTTCTCCAGCGAACGGCCTGAAAGACGTCCGTACTGGTATTTCTCGTTGTATTTCTCAATATCGAAATAGATGCTGCCGTTCGATTCGTAGGCAAAGCCATTGTCCAGAATCTGCTGCACCAGCTGCTGCTGCTCGATGATATGACCCGTGGCATGGGGCTCTATCGACGGTGGCAGCACGTTCAGCGCCTCCATGGCCTGATGGTAGCGGTTGGTGTAATACTGCGCAATCTCCATCGGCTCCAGCTGCTCCAGGCGTGCCTTCTTCTCAATCTTGTCGTCGCCCTCGTCGGCATCGTGCTCCAGATGGCCCACGTCGGTGATGTTGCGCACATAGCGCACCTTGTAGCCCAGGTGCTTCAGGTAGCGGAAAAGGATGTCGAAGGTGATGGCCGGACGGGCATGTCCCAGATGGGGATCGCCATAGACCGTGGGTCCGCAGACATACATTCCTACATGGGGGGCGTGCAGCGGCTCGAAGCGCTCCTTCTGCCGGTGCAGTGTATTGTAAATTAATAGTGCCATTGTTGTATATTGGGTGTTAGGTGATGGGTGATAGTAATCATAATTCTCCATTCTCAATTCTACATTAATTAAATTTTATCCAGCGCCTGCTTCAGGTCGTCGATGATGTCGTTGACGTCCTCGATGCCGACACTCAGACGAATCAGGTCGGGAGCCACACCGGCCTCACGCAACTGCTCGTCGCTGAGCTGACGGTGGGTATGACTGGCGGGATGCAGCACGCAGGTGCGGGCATCGGCCACATGGGTGACGATGGCAATCATGTCCAGCGCATCCATGAAACGGATGGCGGTGTCACGGTCGCCTTTCACACCGAAGGCCATCACGCCGCACGAGCCGTTGGGCAGGTATTTCTGCGCACGCTCGTAGTTGGGGTCGCTCTTCAGTCCGCTGTAGTGAACCCATGCCACCTTGGGATGGGCCTCAAGGAACTCAGCCACCTGCTGGGCGTTGCGGCAGTGCTGCGGCATGCGCAGGTGCAGCGTCTCCAGACCGAGGTTCAGCAGGAAGGAATTATGCGGACCGGGAATGCTGCCCAGGTCGCGCATCAGCTGACTGACCAGCTTCGTCGTGTAGGCCATCTTTCCGAAAGCCTTCGTATAGGTCAGCCCATGATAGCTCTCGTCGGGGGTGGTCAGTCCGGGGAATTTCTCAGAATAGGCATCCCAATCGAAGTTGCCGCTGTCGACCACACAACCGCCCACCTGCGTGGCATGACCGTCCATATACTTGGTGGTGCTGTGGGTAATGATGTCGCAACCCCACTCGAACGGACGGCAGTTGATGGGCGTGGCAAACGTGTTGTCGATGATGAGGGGCACCCCGTTGCGATGGGCAATGCGGGCAAACTTCTCGATGTCGAGCACGTTGCAGCCCGGGTTGGTGATGGTCTCGCCGAACAACAGCTTGGTGTTGGGACGGAAGGCAGCCTGAATCTCTTCTTCCGAGGCTTCGGGATTGACAAACGTACAATCGATGCCCAGCTTCTTCAGCGTCACGCCAAAGAGGTTGAACGTGCCGCCGTAAATCTCGTTCGACGTCACGAAATGGTCACCGGCCTCACAGATGTTGAAGACGGCATAGAAATTGGCAGCCTGTCCGCTGCTGGTGAGCACTGCGCCCACACCGCCCTCGAGCGCGGCAATCTTGCTGGCCACGGCATCGTTGGTGGGGTTCTGCAGACGGGTATAGAAATAGCCTTCCTTCTTCAGGTCGAAGAGCATGGCCATCTCCTCCGAATTATCATATTTGAACGTCGTACTTTGAATAATGGGCAACACGCGGGGGTCGCCGTTCTTGGGTTGCCATCCTGCCTGTACGCAAAGGGTGGCGGGTCTGAGATTCTTTTTCATTTCTTATTCTGATTATGTGCTCACAACCTTAATCGGCTGATTTTCAGCTTCTTCTATATATCAAACGAACCACAAAGACACAAAGGCCCAAAGTTTTTCCTTTGCGCAGCCCTTTGTCTCTTCGTGTCTTTGTGTTCAATTATTAACATTTGTGCTTTCGACCATTCGAAATGTTTGCTGCAAAAGTACAAACTTTTTCGCAATAATCCGCTCTTTGCCCTAATTATTTACAAAAAATAAGGTTAAGCTTGTTCCAGCAGCCTGCTTTCTGCCAGTGTTCTTCGTTTAAATTGTTTAAAAATAAGCACGTTACGGGGATGCAAACGAAAATAAGTTATCATTCTTTTCGCCAAACCATTTTTTTGCACTATCTTTGCACGCATAAAACGTAAAACATACAAAAACATGGGTTATACAGTACTGACAGCCGCCGAGGCTGCCGCAATGATCAAGCACAACGAGAACATCGCCCTTAGCGGATTCACACCAGCCGGTGTGGCTAAGGCAGTAACCAAGGAACTGGCCAAGATTGCAGTGGCCGAACACGAAGCCGGACGCGAGTTCAAGGTGGGCATCTTCACGGGTGCCAGCACCGGACAGTCTACCGACGGTGACCTGGCCAACGCACAGGCCATCAAGTATCGTGCTCCTTACACCACGAATCCCGATTTCCGCAAGCACGTGAACTTGGGCGAAATCCCCTACAACGACCTGCACCTGAGCCACATGGCACAGGAACTGCGCTATGGTTTCTATGGACAGGTGGACTGGGCTATCCTGGAAGTCTGCGACATCGAGGAGGTGGGCGACGACTATCATGTTTACCTGACCGCTGCCGGCGGTATTTCTCCAACGGCTGCCCGTCTGGCTAAGAAGGTGATTCTGGAGCTTAACTCGTTCCACAGCCCCGACGCCAAGTACATCCACGACGTCTACGAGCCGCTGGATCCTCCTTACCGCAAGCCTATCCCCATCTTCAACGTCAGCGACCGCATCGGTGTGCCCTACGTCTCTATCCCCAAGTCGAAGGTGGTAGGCGTAGTGGAGTGCAACATCCCCGACGAGGCCCGCGCCTTCAAGGACAGTGACCCCGTGACCGACCGCATCGGTTACCTGACCGCCGAGTTCCTCGTGGCCGAGCTTCATGCCGGCCGCATGCCCAAGGAGTTCCTGCCTCTGCAGAGCGGTGTGGGCTCTACGGCCAACGCCATCCTCGGTGCCCTGGGCGAAGACAAGCATGTGCCCGACTTCAACATCTACACCGAAGTGCTGCAGGATTCTGTGGTGGGCATGATGATGAACGGTCGTGTGAAAGACGCTTCGGCCTGCTCGCTGACAGTATCGAACGCCTGCCTGAAACAGGTATACGACAATATGGACTACTTCAAGAACCACCTGACGCTGCGTCAGAGTGAAATCTCCAACCATCCGGCCGTGATTCGCCGTCTGGGCGTCATTGCCATCAACACCGCTATCGAGGTGGACATCTATGGTAATGCCAACTCTACCCACATCAGCGGTACGAAGATGATGAACGGTATCGGCGGTTCGGGCGACTTCATCCGCAACGCCTACCTCTCCATCTTCACCTGTCCGTCGGTGGCCAAGGGCGGTCTCATCTCGAGCGTCGTTCCGTTCGTTACCCACCAGGATTCTTCGGAGCACGACGTGAACGTCATCGTCACCGAACAGGGTGTTGCCGACCTGCGCGGCAAGAGTCCCATGCAGCGTGCACAGACCATCATCGAGAACTGCGCACATCCCGACTACAAGCAGCTGCTCTGGGACTACCTGAAGCTGGGAACCGGCGGTCATACCCGCCATTGCCTCACCGCAGCCTTCGCCATGCACGACACGCTGGCACGCAAGGGTGACATGCACCTGACAGATTTCTCGGAATACATCAAGAAATAATAACAAGCAACAAACCTAACTAACAGGCGAGGCGGGCTTCCATCACGGAAGCCCGCCTCGTGTTGTTGCAGGAAGCCATGTGCAGAGCTTTTAGTTAAATTCGATAAGTCGTTTGGAAGTTTGAGACAAAAAATTTATCTTTGCGAAAAATTTGAGTTATGACAATTATAACAGGTACAGAGTACAAGGACAAATAAAGAATCCCCCGTTCAGACAAACCAACGGTCGCTGGCCGAAGGAGAAAAGATAACGGCAGAGCGCCCAATGAGTTTAGGCGCAAGCAGATTTCCCGGTCAACCATCGGCAAGACGAAGAAAGCGGAGATGAACCGCCTCTTCTGTTTCAAAAAAAAACTAATCCTTCTGTTTGATTATTTAGCCATTATTATGTATCTTTGCACCAACAGAACGAAAAAGATGAATGCCTAAACGACTGTTCCATATTGCCATAATGCTCCTGTTGCTTTGTGCCTGCAACAGCAGGGAAACCCAGCGTATGCTCGAACGGGCCGAAGCCACCATGAACGAAAATCCCAGCGAGGCCATCGCCGTTTTAGACAGCATCGGCGACGACGGATTATCCCGCAGTCAGCGGATGCACCGCCTCCTTCTGCTCACTAATGCCCAGAACAAATGCGATACCATATTCCGTTCCGACAGTATTCAGCGTATGCTTGTTGAATATTACGACAGCCACGGCACCGCCAACGAACGCATGCTGGCATATTATCTTTTGGGAAGAGCCCTTTACGACATGGGGGAAGTCCCCGCAGCCCTTGAGAGCTTCCAAGATGCAGCCAGTTGTGCCGACACTCTTTCATCCGATTGTGACTATCGGCTGCTGAGCCGCGTACATGGTCAGACCGCTCGGCTCTTTCTTGAACAAAATGCTCCTTATAACGCCCTTTCAGAAATAAAACTTGTTGACAAATACGCATGGGCGGCAAGAGACACCTTAATGTGGCTTATCAACAATAGCCAAAAATCCAGTGCATTTCAAGAACTCGACATGCCAGATTCCGTCATTGCCATTGACAAATGCACTTACACTCAGTTTATGCGATATGGTTACAGCCAATTTGCGGCTGCCACGCTTTTGTCCTCAATTGGCTATCTGTTGGAAAGCGGAGATACTGCCGAAGCCGCAGTATATATAGACAGATACGAAAGAGAATCCGGCCTTGTTGACTCTTGTGGGAATGTTGCTAACGGTGCTGAAATCTTTTATTATTACAAAGGACTACACTGTTTAGAGTCGGGAAACATCAGCCAGGCAGAGCAGTTGTTCAGGAAAGAACTTTCCGAATCACCAGACAGGCTTGACAGAGTGGCTGCACTGAAAGGTCTCTTTTCTGTATATTCAAAGACTGGCCCCCGTGACTCTATCATACTCTATTCCAACCTTTCGTTTACTGCTCTCGACTCACTGCATAAACACATCTTGACTAAAGATATCATCCGCATGCAAGCCGTATATAACTATGACAAACAACGTGCTCTGGCTGAAGAGGAACATTTTAAAGCCACCACAAATTTTTATATAGCATGCGGATTGGTCTTTATCCTTATTATAGTGATGCTTCTGACGTATATGATTATCATAAAAATGAAGCACCGGCAAGAACAGATCCGCCTAAATGAGCAACGGGCTTATTCACGGATGCGTGAGTTGGAACAACAACTGACTATCCGTGAAATTAATAATATTGAACGAGAAGTCAAAGGCTCAGATATTGTCCAGTATTTTATACAAGCCGCAAAGAAACCTGGTAAGAATCCGTCATTTGAGGATTGGCACAAGATACGTTCTTTAATAATCCAAAAGTATCCGTCTTTCTGGGACAAATTGCAGGACTGCGAACCCAAATTAAGAATGGAAGAAACAGATGTTTGTATGCTCATCAGACTCCAATTTAAGGTTAAAGAAATCTCCAATCTTACAGGTATGTCTCAGCAAACCATCTCAAACATACGCCGCAGGCTTCTCCTACGCATTTTTCATCAGCAGGAAGGAGGCTCAAAAGAGTTCGACCGACTTATCATGAAACTTTAAAAATCGTCCATTTCATCGACTGGAAAACACTTTGTTTACTTTTGTTAAGTAAAATTTCATCGCCCTGTTTCCTATTTGATTAACTTTGTGCATAATTATTATTTCAAGTTAATCAATTATGAAAAAGAAAATTTTAATTCTCTGCCTTTCGGCATTACTGTTGAGTACTAACGCAAGTTCTCGCAAAATTACAATTTTCCCCACAACTAAGGGAAAACCTCAGTATCCTAAATCACCTGCAAGTCCATTGACCATTGACATCACCGACCACACACTTACTCTTTTCTCAGCCTTCGAGGATGCTATAACAATTGAACTTCTCAACGAGGAAGACAATGTGGTCTTTACTGATTGTCTTGTTCCTGGTCAGACCTCTCTCGTTTTTCCTGACACATTATCATGTGAATACACCATCCGCCTGACCGTCCGCTCTATTCATTATATCGGTGTAATCGAACTTGAATAAATAACAGTTAGTATGGAATGATGAACCGGCTTCACTCCAGTGCCCTTCTACGCATACGTGGAAACGCGCACTGCAGAAGCCGGGATTCCATAAGTGTAAGGAATAAGGAACAACCCCGTTAAATCACACATGTAAACCTATAAAATTATGAAACGTCTCTGCCTTTCCGTTATCATCCTATTATCATCCGCCTCACACGGCTTCTCTCAGAACAGTGTGAGATATACCTATGATGCCTCGGGCAACAGGATTTCGAGGAGCATCGTATTAAATACCAGGCAATCACAAAAGAAAAAAACATCACAGGAAAATGGAATGTATGGTGATATGCTGGCTGAAAAGAAAATAACCATATCACCAAATCCGACCGAAGGACACCTGAAGGTTTTGATTACGGGCAAGTCTGACACGGACAAATGTTCACTGAGCGTTTTCTCCACAAGTGGACAGTTAGTCGACACTCATCCCGAAATTGGAGAATGCACAGAAATAGACCTTAGTAATCATCCTAATGGCTATTACATCCTGAAAATAAATATCAATAATGAGACATCATCATGGAAAATAATAAAGAAATAACCAATACAATGATTAATATGATTAAACAAACAACAGCCATAAGCGTTTTCTGTCTTTTCATGGCAAGTCCGCTGCATGCTACGGATAATGCCGTGGGAACTCCCAAGGGCCTGTTTCAAGTCAACGAATCGGGTGCTGCAACTTATACCTTAGTCCTTGACATACCCAATGGAATAGGCGGCATGCAACCTTCCATAGGTGTAACCTACAACAGCCAGGGCGGTAATGGCGTAGCAGGATGGGGATGCAACATCACAGGCATATCGGCCATCACCCGGGCACCTAAAGACATCTACCACGACGGTGTACCCAAGGGCATCACCCATGGACAAGGGGGTGCATTCTATCTTGACGGGAAACGGCTGCTGCTGAAGTCTGGAACCTCAGGCACGGTCGGCGCAACATATACGCTGGAGTCGGATCCCTTCACTGAAATTACGGCTCTCTCTTTCAATGAATATTCAGGTTTTTATTTTCAGGTGAAGACACCCGACGGAATGACATACGACTATGGCAGCAGGAGCGATGCCCACATGCAGTTCTATTCCGGCGGCACCTACAAGACGCATGCGTGGTATCTGCGGAAAGCAAAGGATGCAAGGGGCAACTACATAGAGTATGAATATACCCATGACGGAAACTTTGTCTATCCCATCAGAATCAACTACGGCTGCAACGAAAACGGAACAGACTGCCGCGACAGGATTTCTTTTGACTATGAAGACCGTGCAGATGCCCAGCCTTTCTACCTTGAGGGCACGCAATGCACGATGAAAAGACGCCTGAAATATATCACAACGAGTGAAAACAGCAACGTCTTCAGGAAATACGAATTCACTTACAACACCACAAGCGATAACTTTTCCCGCTTGACAACGATAACCGAGAAAAACGGCAGCGGCGAGGAACTCCGTCCCATCACGCTGAACTGGAATTTCCTGCCCGGCATTGAACAGACTGTTGACTCTATATCCGAGACCAGCAATTTCGGCTCACTATGGGTACAAGATTTGAACAGTAAGAACTTCTATTCATGCGACATGAACAACGACGGCATCGGCGACATCATCCAGGTGTCTGATGTCAGGGAAACAAGCGGCGATCTAAAGACTCATGTCTATCTGTACTGCTCGGAACTGCAAAGCGACGGAAGCATAGCGTTCAACAATTCTACATGGTGTCAACTCTTACCTAATGTGGAAATGCTTGGAGTGGTCAACAGGACAAATATGATAAGTCAGCCAGATTTAGACGGTGACGGATATAACGATCTGCTATTTACTTTCGTCTCGAATGCTCCTGGATATAAAACCCTTAGCTATCAATACGTCCTTCATCCTGGAACACTGCAAAGTCCTTATTCGAGTAGTTCCAGTTACAATATTAATCAAGTACTTCATTCAGACAATCCCATCTGTGTTTCAGGTGATATGAGCAACAACGGTAAGTCGGAAATATTCTGTTTGGACACAGAGGCATCAAGCGGAAAATACTGGTCATACTATATGTATTTTAACGGAAGCAGTCTGATGCCCAGCGGCTCCCACCTGTCACTTCCTTCGCAGCCCCGGAGCGTTTTTGTCGGAGACTACAACAGCGACGGCCTTCAGGACATCATTGTCTTCTGTGAGAACGGCTACAAGATATTCTGGAACAGAGGAACTCTTCCTTCCGTTAATCCATTCTCAGACAGCGATGCCTTAACGGGAACTAACATTTCCTATGCAGACAGGATAAGAATGGGCGATTTCAACGGCGACGGCGTGATAGACTTTCTTATGAATCATTCCACGGATTCAGAGTATTATTTCGCACTGGGAAACAATGACGGGACTTTCACCAAGACCTTAGCATGTAACATTGACCTGTACAACCAGAATACCGGTGCAGACGACAGCCGCTTTACGATTCTCGTGACCGACTTCAACAACGACGGGAAATCGGATGTTATCCTCGGAAAAGCATTCTACTTATATTTCTTTTCAAGTTATGCTTACACACAGTTCCGCTGGATGCAATCTAACGGCACAACGCTTTCAGAGGTCCGTCGCACACAGACCAACGGAGAGGATGATGCAGCAATTGCCAATAATGTAATCGGCGACTTTAATGGATCTGGGAAAGCAGGATTCTTGAACTATGGAAACGACGTATATTCTAACGTGGTAAATGTCAGTAGTACTAATTCTGACTCAGGCATTGCCAGAGACCGCTCGTCGGAATGGTTCATTGACGAAACTATTCCTGAATCGGAGCTTGCGGACTCTGTCTTGGTTACCGCATCTGACTCGTTGTCTGTAGGAAAAATGACAACAGAAAGGAGTGCAGCTAACACCTCAGCATTGTCTTCTAACCAGCTGGGCGTATTCCATTACTATACAAACACAGGCTATACGGCATCAAGCGGAAAAGTCAGCAGCATCACCGACGGACTGGGAAACGCCACCACCATCGGCTATGCCTCTCTGGCTAACGGCAACATCTACCAGAAAGGAACGGGAAACACCTACCCGATGGTGGACATTACCCTGCCGTTACATGTCGTGGCTTCTTCAACGGAACCTGTCAGCGGCGTGGCAAACATCAGCAAGACCTATCAGTATGGCGGGCTGAAAGCCCACCTTCAAGGCAAGGGGCTGCTCGGATTCTCCACTTTTACCGCAAGCAACACGACGTGGAACCAAACCATTACCACCGAGACCAGTAACTGGAACACCACATTCTTCGTCCCCCTTCTCAAAACGGTAACGACCACTCAAGGCGGCTTTACGTCGACCACGGAGAGCCAGCATGTACTTAACTCCTACGTATACAACAACTACTGGCTGCATCAGGGAACCGTAATAGAAACAGACATCTACGGCAATACCACGACAACCACGTACAGCCACAACACAACCTATGGCTATCTGTTGTCCGAGAATATTCAATACGGCTCTTCGGCAATGTACAGGACCACCGAGTATTCCGGCCATCAGCTCAAAGGCGGAACATGGATGCCCACGACCGTCACGCAGACGCAGAAGCATGAAGACAGCAGTACTCCATTTACGGCAACCACAAAGATATCCTATACAGAAAATGGACTGAAAGCCTCGGAAACAGCCAATTACGGTACAAACCTTGCCTTGCTGAAGCAATATACCTACGATGTATACGGCAACGTGCTCTCCGAGGCCGTTTCAGGAAGCGGAGTTCCTCAGACAACCAAATACTACACCTACACGTCCTATAAATTCCCGTCCAGGATCTACACTTCCCCCGCCTCTTCCGACATGCGCTATACCTACGACAGATGGGGAAACCCGTTGACAGAAGCGGACTATACAAGCGGAACGGTGCTCACAACCACATACGAATACGACAACTGGGGGAACAAGACGAAGACAACGGCTCCCACTGGCGTTGAAACGGAGATTACCTTAGGATGGGAGAATGGTGGTAGTAATTGTTACCACATCCAGGAGACAACAGAAGGAAGTCCCGCTAAGACAGCATATTACGACAGGCTGGGGCGACACACCTTGAGTACGTGGCCGGGGCTCGGCGGCGTGACTGAGAGGAAAATCAATAACTACGGGAACTTCGGACGTCTGTCAAGCGAGGTATCCGTCACCGGCAGCCTATCCTATTACCATCCCTATACCTACGATGCCCTGGGGCGCAAGATATCAGAGATGCTGCCCTCTGGACAATACATCTACTACAGTTACGGCAACAGGAGCATGACCACGACCACCGGCGGCCGTTCCTATACCAAGACCTATGACGCATGGGGAAATGTGAAGACCTCTTCCGATCCCTCTTCCAGCGTGGCATACACCTACCATTCCAATGGCAAGCCCACAACGGCCACGACAGGCGGCAACACTGTCAGCATGGAATACGATGCAGTAGGAAACCAGACGCTGCTCAGCGATCCCGATGCGGGAAGCACGGAATACGAGTACGATGCCCTGGGAAGAATCACCCTTCAGACTGACGCGCGCGGAGTGGAAACCCAGAATGTTTACGACAACATAGGCCGCATCGTCTCCACAACCATCGACGGTGCCACCACAACCTATACCTATGGTACTTCGGGCAACCAGAAGATGCGGATCGTCAGTGAAGAATCTGACGATGCCACTATAGCCTACGGTTACGACCAGTACGGGCGCGTAACGTCGGAAACTCGGACGCTCACGGGCGAGAGTCCGCTCGCTTTCACCTATGCCTACAACAGCCTTGATCAACTGAGCTCTGTCACCTATCCCAATAGCCTTACCGTAAGTTACCAATACGACGGCAACGGCTACAGAAACAAGGTTATGTCCGGCAATACCACCCTGTGGCAAATCAGCAGTTATAATGGGACATCAACGGTATCCCTGCTTGGCGGTAGCCTCACATCCACTGTTACCAGAAACAACACAGGCATAACGGGCATCAACATGAAGAAAGGCAGCACCACGCTCAGCAACCTTACATTCGTGAACAACGGGTCAACAGGAAACCTGACATCCCGCAGCGGAATGCTTTCATCAACAGAGTCGTTCACGTACGATGCCCTTGACCGACTGACCGGAGTCACCGTGGGGGGCACCACAGCCATGAGCATCAGTTATGCCGCCAATGGCAACATTTCCAGCAAGACGGGCATAGGCACATACACCTACGGCAGCAGCCATCCTCATGCCGTGGCACAAGTGGCCAACACCTCCGGTCTTGTCCCAACAGCTACCCAGACCATACTGTACAACGACTATGGAAAAATCGAGAGCATCAGCGACAACGGCTATGGCATGGACTTCACATACGGCCCTGACCAGCAGCGGTGGAAGACCGTGCTGACCACCAGTGGGACAACTACCCGTACCACGCTGTATGCCAACGACTACGAGAGAGTTACCGAAGGTGGCGTTACGCGCCATTTCTACTTCCTCGACGGCGGTGCCGTCTATGTAAAGCAGAGCGGACAGTCCGACAAGGTGTACTATATCTGCGCCGACAACCTCGGCAGCATTCTGAAGCTTGTCGATACTACTGGGGCGAGTGTCTTCGAGGCCACCTATGACGCATGGGGCAAGCAGACCGTCACTAAGAACACCATCGGCTTCCGCCGCGGCTATACCGGCCACGAGATGATGCCCGAATTCGGACTTATCAACATGAACGGCCGTCTCTACGACCCTGTGCTCGGCCGCTTCCTCTCGCCTGACAACTATGTACAGTTGCCTGACTTCTCGCAGAGTTTTAATCGCTATAGTTACTGTCTGAACAATCCACTGAAATACACAGATCCGAGTGGGGAATGGTTAGGATGGGACGATTTAATTGTTTCTGCATTTTCCTTTGTTGTCGGATATGTTTCGAATAGTATATCCACAGGAAATTGGGGGTGGTCTTCAGTACAAGCAGGATTCAGTTCTGCTTTAGGTTCTTGGATTGGTTATAACACCATGGGGGGAGCATCCATGTGGTCGTATGTTGCCCAATCGAGTATAAATACTACCATTAATACATTTATTCCCTCCGTCAATATTCCAATAGGAAATAATTTTGCATTATCAGTTTCACCTGCATTGGGAATGGGAACAGGTGGATTATCTGCTGGGATAAATATCGGAGGTGTATATCAGAATGGCGACTTCTCTATTGGGACTAATATTGGTTTTAGCAGTAATTATTGGGGATGGTATGGAGAGATAGGAATAAATGACTTTCATGCAGGGTATGGAAGAACTCAGTATGGCTCAACAAGTGCATATGGAGAAACTATCGGTTCTCAAACTGTCGGTACTATAAAATTAGGTTATGGTGACGTGTCATTTGCTCTTTCTAATGACTTTTTTGGGGAAAAGCATCAAGACAGATGGAGAACAAGTGCAGCAGAGTTATCAATAGGCAATTTTACAATTGGTACGTATGTTGTTACAAATGATGGTAAAAAAGAAAGTAAGTCTTTTGACGATAAGAATCCTACAGCACAGATAAAATCTCCAATTTTGGGATTGAATAAGAAAATGAACGCATGGAAAAAGGGAAAAGTTTACGCCTCTCCATTTTGGCTAGGTGTAAAAAACAAAAATCAAATATGTCGTATTGGTTATAGTGGGAAAATAGTACAGGCCTTAACACAAAATCTAGTTCACCATACGATAGTGCCAACGCCAGATTTTACAGATTATAGAATAAATAATCACCTATACATGTATAGCGGCTTTCGTAATCCCATCAGTTTATGGAATTATTAATAATCAAAAACCAGTATAATTTTCTTTCTACTTAACCGTTATTATATTGATTTATAAGTACAGATATGAATAAATTAATTGTTTTGTTATTCCTTTGTATACTTGTTTTAACTTCATGCAAAACTATCCGGAAATATAAGGAGGTTTCAAGCAACGAGTATCTTCAGAAAGTATCTAACGTTCGATATAAAGATGTTAGCATCCAAAAGAAACCCATTTTATTGAACGGTTTTTATAAATTTTCCAAGAAAAAAGAGGATATGGTACCTGGATACGAAAGAATCCTTGTATTCTATGAAGATGGCACATGTGCGCGTCTGCTTGTATACTTAGATGACAAAAAGAATGGTAGAGTAAATTTGACGAAAGCGTTAAAGCTCTCTAAATCACTAACAGACGGAAGTAGCTTTTGGGGGTGCTATAAAATAGAAAACGACTCTCTTCTTGTCAATCTATATAGGCGTGATTTGTTAGGTCTTGAGATGGGACGTCTGTTTTTCAAGATAAAAAATGAGCGGACTATTGTTTGCTTTCGTGAGGATGATCCCCAACAAGTTTACGATGGAGTAATGGCTACTTGGGAGTCAAATGAAGAATTCCAATTTGTTGAAGCCGATAGTATTCCTGTTCCACAAAATAAATTTTTGAAAAAAAGAAAATGGTATTGGGAAAGCGAATCCGATTGGGAAAGATATATGAAATATAGTCGGTGAACCGGAATCGGAAATCAGAGGGACAGGTTTTGATTCCATGTACAATAAACATCAAGGAAATCCGTTTGAATGATACACTGACTATAGAATGACCGAGTATGCCTAGAACAGGAAGAGCACATAGCGGGACGGGGATTTACCACGTGATGCTACGTGGGATCAACCGCCAGGTCATCTTTGAAGATGCCGAAGTCTCTCTGATTCAAGGTGTCAGCTTTTAATTATGCTGTTCTTCTTAAATTATCCTAAATAGGATTATCCAATTTGGATAATCCTCATAAAAAACATACTTTTGCATTAAAAATGAGAAAGTTATGGATAATCCGTTTGTAACAAAAGGGTATGCTGGTCCAGAGTATTTCTGCGATAGAGTGAAGGAA
>JAEEGK010007646.1_pt1 | contig 25739 bp, 8 predicted proteins | sample 8958771 | NCBI WGS metagenome assembly JAEEGK01 (sample SAMN16246547, study PRJNA631951) | gut metagenome | biome: gut microbiome; feature: rumen; material: SC-attached | host: Bos | place: Iran: Karaj | collected 2018-10
TACTATGACTACCATTAGCAATTACACATTTGATGGCTGCAGTTTGTTGAGTTCGGTGACGATACCTAATACAATCATTTCTATAGGAGAATACGCATTTAGAAACTGCAAGTTGTCATCGCTTAACATACCGAATTCTGTGGTGTCGATAGGCGCAAGTGCATTTTATGGCAACAGCAGTTTGGCTTCGGTGAATTTTGGAGAGAATGTGGTGGCAGTGGGCTCATCGGCGTTTTGCAATTGCAGTAATTTAACAACACTTGCGATCCCGAATTCGGTTGTGTCAATTGGAGCCTCGGCATTTTACGGATGCAGCAGATTGTCGTCTGTCACTATTGGGGATGGCGTCGCTTCAATTGGTGAATCAGCGTTTAATAATTGCTCAGGATTGACTTCGGTGACGTTGGGTAATGCTGTGGCTTCTATTGGTGCTGTGGCATTTTATGGTTGCACCAACCTTACTTCTGTCAATATACCAGCTTCTGTGTCAGCCATTGGAGTGGATGTGTTTGGCAATTGTACAAAATTAGGGCACATAGCAGTGGCTTCGGGAAACACCGTTTACGATTCGCGTAACAATTGTAATGCGATTATTGAAACAGCAGCTAACAAATTAGTTGCTGGTTGTAAGAATACGGTTATTCCTAATACTGTGACTGTTATCGGAAACCGTGCATTTTATTCTTGCACCGTCTTAACGGGAACGCTGAACTTGCCTAATTCAATAACAACTATCGAAACATACGCTTTTTATGGTTGCAGTGGTTTGAGTGGGCATCTTAACTTACCCAATTCTGTTGTTACTATCGAAGCAAATGCTTTCCAAAATTGTGTGGGCATCACGTCGGTTACGATACCGAGCGGCATGACGTTTATAGGTGATTATGCCTTCAGAGGTTGCACAGGTCTTATAACATTGAATTATAATGCGACGAACTGCTCTCTTGGTTCAATTGATTATATTTACAACTACGACTTTCATTGGCTTTACGGTTGTACTTCGTTGGTTAGTTTGAACATAGGGGAGGGAGTTCAAAGAATACCTCATTATTTTGTCTGTGCAAAAAATGGTAACACCAGTTGTGGGGGATATCATTTGGCGGGCTCGGTTATTATACCAAACAGTGTCACGTCAATAGGCGCATATGCGTTTAATGGGTGCAGAAACATAGGTTCCGTGAAAATCGGCAATTCGGTTACAAGTATAGGAACTTATGCTTTTTATGGTTGCAGCAATATGGGTTCGTTGACGATAGGGAATTCTGTTGAGAGCATTGGCACATACGCATTTTATGGTTGTGAAAAACTTACATCGGTAGTGCTTCCGAGTACGATGACTACCATTAGCAATTACACATTTGATGGCTGCAGTTTGTTGAGTTCGGTGACGATACCTAATACAATCATTTCTATAGGAGAATACGCATTTAGAAACTGCTGGTTGTCATCGCTAAATATACCGAATTCTGTGGTGTCGATAGGCGCAAGTGCATTTTATGGCAACAGCAGTTTGGCTTCAGTGACTTTTGGAGAGAGTGTGTCGTTGATTGGCGCATCGGCATTCTATAATTGCAGCAATATCACAGCAATGACAGTACGTCCTACAAACCCGCCGGCGGTTATGAGTAACGCTTTCTACAACGTACCGAAGAGCATTCCAGTAGAGGTGCCATGCAACACTATTAGCGACTATCAATCAGCTTCAGGTTGGCTTAGTTTTACCAACATGCATGAAAACTGTATCACAACGTATGAAATTGTAGCCATAGCCAATCCTAATATCGGAGGCTCTGTGACGGGAGGCGGTACCTACAATCAAGGCGCGACATGCACACTCACCGCAACAGCTACTGCTGGTTATGACTTTATCAGCTGGACCGAAAACAATGTGACTGTCTCTACCGAAAACGTTTACAGCTTCACTGTCGGTGACAACAGATATCTTGAGGCCAACTTCGAGTTCACAGGCGCATACACCAACCACTGGACACCGGAGAGCTCAAGCTATTCTGACAACATGGCTATGTATGCGGTTATTACCATTGATGGCGAGGAACAATACTCCGACCAACTTGAGGTTGGAGCCTTCTGTGGTGACGAATGCCGCGGTTCGGCCATTGCTTCAATGTTCAGCATCACGCAGCGTTATCTTATTATTATGACAGTGTATGGCAATGACGGCGACCAACTCCAGTTCAAGCTTTACGACCATGGTATCGGTCAGGAATTGGACTATGCTTTGCCTGCGGCAATCACATTTGACGTGGATGGCTATGGTACACCGCTTGAGCCTTACGTTCTGAACTTCGTGTCGCCAGTTGCTATTACAGCTGTCGTCAACCCTGAAGGCACCGGTACTGTGATAGGTGCAGGCTATTATGCACCAGGTGCCACATGCACGCTCATAGCTAATGCAAACACAGGCTATCAATTTACAAATTGGACTCTTGGCGGCACAGTGGTATCGACCGATGCGACATATCAGTTCGTCGTCACCGAGGCTGCACAGTATGTGGCTAACTTCAGTTATGTACACACCCGCGCTTTGACTTCAGGTTGGAGTTGGTATTCGACTTACATAGAGCAGAGCGGCATCAACGGTTTGACGATGCTTGAGAACAGCATGGGTGCGGCTGGAGTGCGTATCCAGGCCAGAAACGGATATGCCGAGCAATATGAATACCAAGGAACATACACCTGGTACGGTACGCTCAACAGCATTACCAATGAACAAATGTACAAGGTTCGCACCAATGCCGCTTGCAACGCCGTGATGACAGGCAATATGGCATCGGCATCGAACCACCCGATAACCATCAACAGCGGCTGGAACTGGATCGGCTTCCCGAACAACCAGAGTGTTAGTGTGACAGATGCCATGAGCGGTTACACGCCAGCAGACAACGATGTGATAAAAGGAAGGAACGCCTCAACGACATACTTGGCTGGATATAACATGTGGTACGGCACGTTGAACACATTTGAGCCAGGCCAGGGCTATATGTACAAGTCGAACAGCACGACAGCGAAGACGTTGACATTCAATACGAATGCCAAAGCCGATGTGGTCGCTAACCTCACAACAGAAAACAATGTCTTTGTTCCAAACGATGCCGAGTATGCCGACAACATGCTGGTGACCGCCGTCATTGATATGGATGGTTTGGAACTTCGCTCGGACGATTATGAAGTCGCCGCCTTCGTTGGCGATGAATGTCGTGGCAGCGTGAAGCTGATGTATGTGGAACCGCTTGACAGATATGTGGCGTTCCTGCTGGTATTCGGCGAAGAGGCGGAGAGCATCAGCTTCGTGCTGACAGATGGCAGCGAGACCAGAATGTCCGACAACAGAATGGTTTACACATCAGATGCTATAATAGGCACATTGAGCGAGCCTGCAACCATCTGTTTTGGCACTATGGGCGTGAACGACAATAAAGAGGTGAATGCCTTGGTTTACCCCAATCCCTCCAACGGCGTGTACAATATTAAAGGTGAAGGTGTCAGTAGGGTAGAGGTCCTCAATAGCTATGGCCAAGTCATCATGTCAATGGCCGTTAACGCCGACCAAGCACAAATCGACTTGAGCAACAGCGCCAATGGCATATACCTGCTGCGTGTTTTCACTGAAAAAGGAATGACAATGAAACAAATTATCAAACAATAAACCCAATAATCATGAATAAGAAGTTTTCAACTTTAGGGAAGATCTCAAGATTATTCCTGTTGGTTCTGCTGTTTTGCGTTGCTGGACTTGCCAACGCCCAAACCTTTACCGTGGGCAACCTCAACTATTCATTGAACTCCGACGGAGCTTCAGTTACCGTTACCGGCCATGTGGACGGCACCGCCGCCACCGGCGAACTGGTGATTCCAGAAAGCGTGGAACTCTATGGAGTGGAGTATCCAGTGACAATAATTGGCAATAGTGCATTTTATAACTGCTCTGGATTAACTGGTTCTCTTGTGATTCCTAATTCAGTAATAACAATTAATAATAATGCTTTTTATAACTGCTCAGGATTAACTGGTGCTTTGACTATTGGTAATTCAGTTGAAACAATTGGTTCTTACGCTTTTTATAAATGTGGTTTTACAGGAGTATTAACAATACCAGAAAGTGTAACTACACTTGATGTTTGTGCTTTTGGATATTGCAACTTTACAGCCATAGAATATAATGCAAGAGATTGTAAATTGTATTATTATTCTTCTTCGTCTGGTAATGCATATTGGTTTACGGGCTCAAATTCGGTAACATCTTTAACCATAGGTGAACACGTTGAAAAAATACCTGGTTATTTCTTATGTAATTTTACATCAATCACAGGTTCATTGGTGGTACCCAATAGCGTAACCTCCATCGGTGCCAATGCTTTCAATGGTTGCACAGGCTTATCTGGAACATTAACCATTGGTTTTTCAGTAACTGAAATTGGTAATGCAGCTTTCTTTGGTGCTTGCCAAAACTTCACATCTTATGTCTTTTTTGCCAGATGCGCCACCAACGCTTGGTAACAATGTTTTTGCAAGCGCCAACTATGCCGCTCCCGCAGAGGTGCATTGTGGCTCGTTGGAGGCATACCAAAATGCTGAAGGATGGAGCGCGTTTACTAATCTTCAAGAATTAGATCCTTGCTTGTGGACGGTTAATGTCGATGTTGAAATGGCATACGGTGGTGCCATAAGCGGTACTGGCGCTGGTACATATCAGCAAGGACAAACTTGCACTTTAATTGCAACTCCAAACGAAGGCTATTCTTTCGCAAACTGGACTGAAGAAGGAGAAGTGGTGAGTACAGATGCAACTTATTCATTCACGGTGACATCCGACAGGAATTTGAATGCTAATTTCATATATAATTATGCTGTTTCTATTGGACTTGAAAATGGAACAACAAGTGCTTATAGTATACCGAGTTACGGCAATAGTGCTTATTGTCTGTCACAACAAATCTATACAGCGAATGAAATTGGAGCCATGGGTGAAATAAACAGATTGGCATTTTATAATTTTTACAACACCACCGTTACTCGTAATTATGACATCTATTTTATTCATACCGAAAAATCAAATTTTAACAGTTCTTCGGATGGGATAGTAGTTACTGATGCAGACAAAGTATTTAGCGGTAATGTAACATTTATTTCAGGCGATTGGACGACCATCAATTTTAATACACCATTCGTTTATGATGGCAATTCCAACTTGATATTGGTTATTGATGATAATACAGGTCAAAGTACTGGCAATATGATCGGTCAAAGCTTTAATACCAATTCTTATCAATCACTGTATTCCTATGGTTCTTCCAACTATGATCCTCATAATGTTCAAAGTTTTTCCTATCGAAATAGAGTAAAAAACAAAGTCATTTTCGGTTTCGCTTCAGCACCAAGCTATTTCGTCTCCACCACAGTCAATCCAGCTGAAAGCGGCATAGTGACAGGTAGCGGCACTTACCAACAAGGCGAGAGCTGCACCGTTACAGCATCGGCTTACGAGAACTACGCTTTCCTTAACTGGACCGAGAACGGCGAGGTGGTGTCAACAGACGCGGCTTACACCTTCACTGTGGATCGCGGCAGGGCCCTGGTGGCCAATTTCAAGTCGGTGGCCAACCACTGGACACCGGAGAGCTCAGGCTATTCCGACAACATGGGTCTTACCGGCATCATCCAAATCGACGGTGTGGTGCAGAGCACCGAGGCACTCGAGATAGGAGCGTTCTGCGGAACGGAATGTCGCGGCGCGCAGAAAGCCTCGTTTTTCCCGCCAACCAATAGCTATATAGTGGTGCTCACCATCTATGGTAACTCTGGCGATAACATTACATTCAAGCTCTACTACCACGATGCCGAACAGGAACTTGAGCTCATCTCGCCTTCGACAGTGGTATTCAACACCGACGGCTACGGCACCCCGATGGCACCTTACGTACTCAACTTCACCTCTACTGTTACGATAGCCGCCACCGTCACCCCTGCAGGAGCAGGCACGGTGACAGGCGCGGGCGAGTATTTCCCTTGCGACAACTGCACGCTTACAGCTACGGCCAACGCCGGCTACCAGTTCAAGAACTGGACATTGGGCGGCGTTGATGTCTCCACAAACAGCACCTACGCATTCACGGTGGACGAGGCGGCCGAATACGTGGCCAACTTCCAATATGCTCACACAAAAGCATTGGTGTCGGGCTGGAACTGGTATTCAACCTATATCGAGCTCAACGGCACCAATGGCTTGGAGATGCTCGAAAACAGCATGGGCACTGCCGGCATACGTATCCAAGGCAGAAACGGATACACGGAGCGTTATGACTATCAGGGCACAAGCACATGGTACGGGACACTGACCAGCATCGCCAACGAGCAGATGTACAAAGTGCGCACCAACGCCGTATGCAACGCCGTCATGATCGGCGACGCCGCATCGGCAGCCAACCACCCGATCACGATCAACAAGGGCTGGAACTGGATAGGGTATCCTGTCAACCAAAGCGTGAGCGTTTCGGCGGCGATGGGCGGATTCACGCCTGAAGCCGACGATATCATCAAAGGCAGAAACGGCTACTCAACCTACATCTCCTATCCTGGATACACTATGTGGTACGGCACCCTGAACACCATGGAGCCTGGCAACGGCTATATGTACAAGTCGAACAGCAACACAGCGAAGAGCCTTGTGTTCCAGGTAGGTGCCAAAGCCGATGTTGTTGCTAACATCACACCTGAAAACAACGTCTTTGTGCCAAACGATGCCGAGTTCGCCGACAACATGACCGTTACCGCAGTCGTTGACATTGAAGGAGAAGAGCTCCGTTCAGAAAGTTATGAACTCTCAGCTTTCGTTAATGACGAATGTCGCGGCAGCGTCAAGCTGATGTACGTGGAGCCACTCGACCGTTATGTTGCCTTCCTGACCGTGTTTGGCGAAGATGCAGAAAGCATCCGTTTCGTGTTGACAGACGGCAACGAAACAAGGATTTCGGATAACACTATGGCATACTCACCGGATGCCATTGTCGGCACTTTGTCGAAACCAGCCACCATTCAGTTTGGCTCAGCAAGCACGAGTGATGATGTTTTGATTTATCCTAACCCATCGAGCGATGTGTTCAACGTTAGCGGCGAAGGCATCCGCAGAGTGGAAGTTATGAATGCATTCGGCCAGGTTGTCTCGTCAAAGGAAACCAATTCCGGTAAGGTTCAGATCGACTTGAGTGATAAAGCAGCCGGTACTTATGTGTTGCGCATTTATACCGACAATGGGGTTGAAATGAGAAAAATAATCAAAAACAAATAAATCAATATTTTTATTAATTAATCTTAAAAATGAAAAAAGCATTTGTTTTCTTAATCGCTTGTTTCGCCAGCATGGTTTTGTCGGCGCAACAGATGCATTGGACACCGTGTGACGAGGGGCTCTATTCGGGCTCTACCACGGTTATTGCCGTCGTTTCAATCAACGGCGTGGAACAGACTTCCGACCAGATTGAACTGGCCGTGTTCTGCGGTGACGAGTGCCGTGGTACAGCCTTCACCACGGAGTTTGCAATCACACATCGTTTTATTGCTCAGGTGAATGTCTATGGCGAGAACGGCCATGTGCTGTCGTTCAAGGCATACAATCACTCAACAAACCAGGAAATGGAGATGGATCCCGAGGTCACTGTTTCGTTTACCGAGGACGGCAGCGGAACGTTGTTTGCCCCTCTTGAGCTGAACTTCGCAGTTGATACTCCAGCACCAGTGCTGCATTGGACACCGTGTGACGAGGGACTTTATTCTGGTTCCACCACAATTATCGGTGTTGTTATGATTGACAATGTGGAGCAGGTCTCCGACTTGATGGAACTTGCGGTGTTCTGCGGTGACGAATGCCGTGGGACTACATGGACCACAGAATTCCCCATAACACATCGTTTTATTGCTCAGGTGAATGTATATGGCGAGAATGGTCATCAGCTGACATTCAAAGCCTACAATCACATCACCGACCAGGAGATGGTGAATGACCCAGAAGTTGTCGTCTCATTTACTGAAGAAGGCGCAGGGGGATTGTTTGTCCCTCTTGAGTTGAATTTCACAGTTCCATCACAAGCAATTACTAACACCACCTCCGGCGACTGGAACGACCCTTCGATATGGGGCGGTACCGAGCCATCGGCAACAGCCAATGTGCAGGTAAGCATAGGTGATGTCACAATAGGCGACAATGGAGCAGTGGAAGTGACAGTGGCAAGCCTTGAAATAGTCACAGGCGCTACCCTTACCATTGAATCGGGCTCAACTCTTATAGTCGCTGGAAACTTGGTGAATGACGATGAAAACGGCCTCGTAATCGAAGACGGCGCACAGGTCATCAATGAGTCGGCTGGTGTGAAAGCCACAGCACACAAGAATATTCAGGCGTGGACATCAAAAGACTCCAACGGATGGCATCTTATCGCGTCACCAGTTGACGGCATGACGGTGGCAGGTAGCGACTTTGTCATTGAGACCTACGACCTCTATCGCTATGACGAGCCTACAGCCACATGGGAGAACTACCGCACACATTATAACACCGACTTCCTGACATTTGAGAACGGTCGAGGTTATCTCTATGCTAACAGTAATAGCGGATTTTCACCTGCGTTCACAGGTGATTTGAACTATACGGCAATGACTTATCAGGTGTCGTTTGCCTCGTTGAGCACACTTAAAGGTTTCAACCTTATAGGAAACCCGTTCCCGCATAACATCTACAAAGGTGCAGGCGGTGCCATCGACGACAGCAAGCTCGCATCGGGCTATTACACACTTTCATATAATGGCGAATGGGTTACACACACATTTGAAGATGTGATAGCTCCAGGACAAGGCATCTTGGTGAAGACAACAGCTGGTGGAAATATCACTATCGCCAAGAAAAATGCTGCATCAACAGCCGAGACATCGTCAAAAGATGCCGCCAGACGTCTGAAAATCAATGTGTCTGGAAATGGTAAAAGCGACCGCGCATACGCTTATTTTAGCGATGGTGTGGGTCTCGACAAGATGGACAACTACTCAAGCAGTGCAGCCCAAATTGCCATCAGAAATGGTGAAAATGACTACGCCATCGCCCATGTCGGCAGCGACTGCGAAGAGATGGATGTAATCTTCAAAAACACTAAGAACGGATACTACACTGTTACATTTGAGGATGCTGACGACTTCGATTATCTGCATCTCATCGACAACGTCTTGGGCATCGATACCGACATGAAACAGGAATCATATTACAAGTTCCATGCTTTGGGCAATGAAGACGAAAACCGTTTCAAGGTTGTCTGCAAAGGCTACAACAGTGTTGGAGAAGACACAGACGATCACTCATTCGCATATATAACAAGTGGCAATATCGTCGTGAAAGGCGAAGGCATGCTCCAAATCATCGACATGACAGGCCGTGTTGTCAACACGATGAATGTCAATGGTGTTGAAACCATTGAGAAACCATCTCAAAATGGTGTGTATGTGTTGAGAATTGTCAATGGAAATGATATTAAAACCCAGAAAATTGTTGTAAGATGAAAAGAATAGTAATATCAATAGCATTAGTTCTGGCACTTTTCTCCTGTGCCAATGCACAAAAAGACGGATTTTTCACCAGTTGGGATGATGTTGGCAACGGTTTGGATCGCACTGGTATAGAAATGCCGGCTGTTCCTGGTGGACACGGTGGATCTGGCGATGTCCCAGCCCCGCTAGGCACGGGATTGCTTATCCTCACTGCATTAGGTGCGGGTTATATGCTAAGTAAAAAAGAGAATAAGTAAGCATAATTATGGTGTCCGCCAAATTTTCTTGCGGGCACCTTTGTTGGTTTAGATTGATTGCAATTTTTAATATATTATAGATATGAAAAAGTTTATAGTTTTAATTGCATTGTTCCTGACAGTGACTTTCGCTACTGCAAAGACTGTCGGACAGGACACAGCAAGAGACATCGGTAGACGGTTTTTACAAGTCTCAGCAGAGATGAATATCGCCGACACCGAGGACTTGCAACTGGTTACAACTTACAATACAAATGATGGCGAGGTTGCTTTCTATATCTTCAATTCAAGCAACGGCTTCGTTATCGTGTCAGCTGTTGATTATGCTATTCCAATCCTCGGCTATTCAGACGAGGGGTGTTTCAGCAAAGACTATGTGCCTGTTCAGATGGAAGAGTATATGCAAAGCTTTGTCGAACAGATTCAATATGGTAAAGACCTTAACCTTACTCCAGACGATGAGACCGCCCATCAGTGGGAACTGGTGAGAACCACGGGGCGCATCAACAACGAGAGAAACACAAATGCCGTGGCTCCATTGTTGGCAACTATCTGGGATCAAAACCAATATTATAATAATATGTGTCCTGTTGACCCAAACGGTCCAGGAGGTCATGTATATGCCGGATGTGTAGCAACGGCAATGGGCCAAATTATGAAATATTGGGATTATCCGACAACAGGTAACGGTTCCCATACATATACACCATCTGGTTACCCACAACAGAGTGTTAATTTTGGGACGACAACCTATGATTGGGCAAATATGCCTAATTCATTGTCAAGTGCTTCGACATCCACTCAAATAAATGCTGTGGCGAAATTGTTATGGCATTGCGGTGTTTCTGTTGATATGATGTATAGTTATGATGGTTCTGGAGCATATTCGTCAGATGTGCCTGCATCGTTACAGAGTTATTTCAGATATTCCAGCGATCTTTCCTATATTAGCAAGAGCAATTATAATAACTCATCATGGCTTGCATTAATCAAATCATCATTGGATAATGGAATGCCGGTTTATTATAGTGGTAATGACGCTAATGGTCAAAATGGTCATGCATTTGTTTGCGATGGCTATAATTCCAGCAACCAGTTACATTTCAATTGGGGATGGAGTGGCAATGGGAACAACTATTTTTCTTTAGGAGCACTTAATCCCGGATCTTACGATTTCAGCTATGGCAATGCTGCTATAATCAACATTCATCCAATAGTTAATCCAAGCGTCACGTGCCAAATTACCGCAACAGCATCACCATCAACTGGTGGCACTGTTACAGGATCAGGCACTTATCCGAAATATCAAACATGTACACTAACAGCGACGCCAGCAGAAGGATACAGTTTTATTGGATGGAAAGAGGGTAACAACATCGTTTCCACCGAAAACACTTACTCATTCCCAGTAAAACAAAGCCGCAACCTTGTGGCTGCTTTCACTTTGCCGGCTGTGGCTTCTGTCGCAGCAAATTATTATCCAGATGTCAACAACCCGGAAAGCCCTTACGTAGAGGTGTCGTGGATTGGCAGCTATATATATTCTGAAGGTTTTGAGTTTGGCTTGCCTGATGGTTGGGCTGTCATTGATGCTGATGGTGATGGCAACAATTGGTATGTAATAACAAACGAAAGCTCGATTCCTGGTCACAATGAAAGTAATGGTTTGATGACATCAGCGTCATGGAACGGTTCTGCTTTGACACCAAACAATTACCTTGTCACGCCACAATTTAGACCGTGTACGGGCTCGACTTTCAGCTTCTGGGCTTGCGCACAAGATGCTAGCTGGGCAGCTGAGCATTTTGGAGTAGCTGTCTCAACAACCAGTCAGACCAACGCCGGCTCTTTCACTACTATTCAGGAATGGACCATGACAGCTAAAGATTCTGGTACAGCCAGCATCGGTCGTGATGGTAAGACAAGGGCAATGGGCAATTGGCACCAATATACTGTCGACTTGAGCAATTATGCCAACCAGAATATATATGTTGCGATTAGGCATTTCAATTGTACTGACATGTTCCGTCTGAATGTTGATGACGTCGAATACACTTCATCGGGAACCCCCACACCTCCAGCAGGAACAACATACGATTTCGATAACGGAACAATGATGAGCTGGACAAGTATCGATGCGGATGGTGATGGTAATGGCTGGGTTTCAAGTGCAAATCCGGGCGTTTATCATAATTCGAGTGTAAATCTTTCTGGTACAGGTCATAACGCTTCCGAGGCATACGTGATATCTGGATCATACGCCAATCAGACACAACAGGCATTGACCCCAAACAACTTCCTGGTGTCCCCAACAAAAGGAGCCTACAGCCAGATAAGATTCTACGCATGTTCTCAAGATGATCAATATCCGGCAGAGCACTTTGGAGTAGCAGTCTCAACAACAAATAATACAAGTGCTTCGGCATTCACGACAATACAGGAATGGACATTGACAGCTAAAGGTTCAGGTACTCCGGCATACGGTAGAGGTGGCGAAACAAGAACACAAGGAGAGTGGTACCAATTTATAGTTGATCTTAGCGCATATTCAGGCCAACAAATCTGGGTTGCCATACGGCATTTCAACTGCACCGACCAGTTTATTTTAAATGTTGATGATGTCACGTTAGCAACACCAGGCAAAGGAACTACTGAAGCTCCACAGATACAGAACTATAAAGTGTATCGTACCAATTGCAGTAACAATGGTCCTTACACTCCGTCTAATACTACCACGCTGTCAAACCAGCAAACAGGGTCCTCGTACGTTGACAACACATGGGGAAGCCTTGGTTTGGGTTCGTATAAGTTTGGAGTGAGCTATGTTACAACAAATGGCACTGAATCGAGTATTATTTGGTCAAATTGTCTTGACAAAGGAGTGGGTTATACCATTACAGTCTCAGCAGACCCGACAGCTGGCGGCACGGTAACAGGAGGAGGGCTATATGAACAGAACACCACCTGTACATTAACAGCAACGGCAAATACTGGTTACAATTTCGTGAATTGGACCAAGAATGGTACCGTGGTATCGACAAATGCCTCATATAGCTTTACGGTAGTTGAGAATGCAACTTATGTGGCACATTTCACACCAATAACATATAGCATCTCAGCATCAGCTAACCCTGCTGAAGGTGGTAGCGTAACTGGTGGCGGCACCTATAATCATGGTGCCACATGTACTTTGACAGCAACAGCCAATGCAGGATACGCGTTCGTCAACTGGACAAAGAACGGCACGGCAGTGTCATCCAATGCTACATACAGCTTCACTGTCACCGAGGGCGGAAACTATGTGGCCAATTTTAACCTTGTCAGTTATACCATAACAGCATCGGCTGATCCTGTAGATGGTGGTAGCGTCACTGGTGGTGGAACATTCAACTATGGCGTATCATGCACATTGACTGCAACAACCAACACTGGCTACACATTTGTCAACTGGACTAAAAACGGCACACCTGTATCAGCCAATGCAAGTTATACATTCATCGTTACAGATGGAGGTAATTATGTGGCTCATTTTTCACAGGAAGTTCTGTATACTGTGGTGGCTATGGCTAATCCTGTAGAAGGCGCTACAGTGACAGGTGGCGGCACATTCCATGAAGGCGAAACATGTACACTAACAGTATCACCTAACATACATTATACATTCCTGAACTGGTCAGAAAATGGTCAGGTGGTATCAACAGAAACAACATTCAGCTTCACCGTCAATATTAATCATGAAATTGTCGCTAACCTTGAGTTCTATGACGGTGTTGATGAAGAATCCACTGATATGCTACAAATATATCCAAATCCGGTATACGACAAACTGTTAGTTGAAAGTGATGTAATTATAGAAAAATATGATATTTACACTATTTCTGGCTCTTTAGTATGCAGCGGAGAAGAAAACTCAAATATGATTGAAGTGGAAGTTTGTAATTTGCGACCTGGCACATATATTTTGCGTATTATATCAGACAATGTTGTGCAAACAAAGAGATTTATAAAGAAATAATTCTTTGGCTTTTGTATGTTCTTTATCGGGGCGACTAATTGATCGCCCCGTTTTTTCTCAATACATCCCAACCTCATCCACGAAAATCCACGCAGGATATCCATAGCCCGAATGTACCTCTGGACAGTCAAAAGGCTCCACTATGACCTCCACATAACGAGCGTTTACTGGCTCAAACGAAATACGGTAAGATAAAAGTATAATCGCTTTCACTCGATTCCCCTCAAATCCTTGTACAACTGCACAGCGTACAAATCTGTCATGTTGGAGATGTAGTCAAGGACGACCTGAATCTTCGAATATAGGTCGGTCTTCTCGGTCTTGAACTGGTCGGGGATTATCGACATAAGACGCTTGTGATAGCCACTGTCGGGATGCAAAACTGCGTCAATAAACTCGTTCATCAACGATCCGATGATGTTGTAACCGCGTACTTCAATCTTTACTACAGATGGATGCTTGTAAATGTTTGGTACTGAGAAACTTCTGCAACCTTCCAAAGCGTCGTTTTCATGCTTCGGCAGATGTGCTATCAGGCTGCCTCTGAACGTGCCCGCCATGATGTCGTCGTAGTTCTCGATGAACACCTTCGAGACGCAATCCACCAGCTTGTTGATGACGGTGGCACGCAAAAACGCCATGCGTTCGTTGGCATCGGTGACGGTGCGGAACACATGGTCGCGACGCTCGAAAAACCAAGCCTCTCCCTTGTTGGCTACATCGAAAAACGCCATGAAATGCTTCTCAATGTCGACAGTCTGAATGATGCCGCGCTTGTGGGCGTCTTCCATGTCCAGAATCAGGTAGCAGATGTCATCGGCAGCCTCCATCATATATGACAAAGGATGACGGGCGTAAATCGGCTTATCACTGTCGAGACGTGGTATTCCGCAGCCTTCCATGACCTTCTCAAACTGCTCGATCTCGCTGTTGAAGACGTTGTATTTCTTGCGGTCACCCTTGCCAAACGAAGGGTAGGGGTACTTTATCAAAGTCGCCAGCGAGGCGTATGTGAGCGACAAACCACCCTCACGACGGCCCGCAAACTGATGAGTGAGCTGTCGGAAAGCATTGGCGTTGCCTTCAAATGATATTAAATCACTCCATTGATATTCAGGGATTTGGCTCTGCAACTTCAAGCCTTCACCGAACTTGAAATAACTGCTCATCGTCTCCTCGCCAGAATGTCCGAAAGGAGGGTTGCCAAGGTCGTGGGCCAGACAGGCGGTAGAGACGATGGTGTCGATGTCGTATATCACATCATGGAAACCGGGACCGTATTTGTCGATGAGAAACTTCGACACTTTGCGTGCAATGGAACGACCCACGCTGGCCACTTCGAGGCTGTGTGTCAATCGGTTATGCACGAGCTTCGCGCCTGGCAACGCAAACACCTGCGTCTTGTTCTGCAGACGGTGAAAAATATTTGAGAAGATTATACGGTCATAATCTCTCTGAAACTCGTTTCTGATGTCGGCCACACTCTGCGCGCGAGCCTCACGTTTCGGTGATAAAAGCTGTTCCCAATTCATGGTTTAGTATTTTGTACGTGCATAAGGCGTCATATCTTGTGTTCCAAACTCTCCTCTTTGATATTTCAGATATCCAGCCACGCCAATCATTGCGGCGTTGTCGGTGCTGAACTTGAACTTAGGAATGAACACCTCCCAGTGATATTTCTTTCCGGCGGCTCTCAATGCGTCCTGAAGCCCAGTGTTTGCTGACACTCCGCCTGCAATGGCAACCTGTCTTATCCCAGTGTCCTTCGCCGCCTTGATGAGCTTCTTCATGAGCGTGTCGATGATGTCCTTCTGTATCGAAGCGCACAGGTCAGCCTTGTTTTCCTCGATGAAATTCTCGTTTTCCTTCAGTTTGTCACGCAAGAAATACAAGAAACTCGTTTTCAGTCCGCTGAAACTGTAGTCATATCCTGGGATATGCGGCTTGCTGAACTGGAACGCGTCAGGGTTGCCTTCTTTTGCTAACTTATTGATTATAGGGCCGCCAGGATATCCGAGACCCATGATTTTTGCCGTCTTGTCGAATGCCTCACCGGCAGCGTCGTCGATGGTCTTGCCCAGAATATCCATGTCGAAATAGTCGTTCACCTTCATAATCTGGGTGTGACCGCCCGACACTGTCAAACAGAGGAACGGAAACTGCGGAACTGGCGTCGGATCGTCAGGCTCCTGGGCGAAAAGTGCCAGCACATGGCCGTTGGTATGATTAATTTCAATCATCGGGATGTCCATCGCAAGTGCGAAAGCCTTTGAAAATGAAGTGCCTACGAGCAATGAACCCAAAAGTCCGGGACCACGTGTAAAAGAAATTGCACTTATTTGATTTTTTTGTATATTTGCTTGCTTGATTGCGGCGTCAACCACAGGTATGATGTTCTGCTGGTGGGCACGCGATGCGAGCTCGGGGATGACGCCTCCGTACTGGCGGTGAACCTCTTGATTAGCAATGACATTCGACAAGACTGTCGTGCCTCTGAGGACTGCCGCTGACGTGTCGTCACACGATGATTCGATGGCTAAAATGTATTCGTTCATAGCATAAAATAATGCGCAAAAGTACAAAAAATAACATAATACACGGCATTTTAATTATCTTTGTGATATTTTTTGCCATAATCGCCAGCGTCACGGCAGCACTGCGTGACGTGACGGTGCAGTGTATGATTGCGCGTTCAGTGGCTACCGAGCTGTCAAAACGTCTTAACGCCGACGTCCGAATCAAGACTTTCTATATCACCAACGACGGCACGATTTGCATTGAAAATGTGCATGCTAACGACCTTTATGGCTATCCACTGTTCAAAATCGGTGAGCTTAACGCCAAAATCAGCCTGTCGTTAAACTCTGACGAGCTGAGGTTCAAAAATATTTATATCAAAGACATTCTGGGAAATATCGTCAAGTATGAGGGCGACAAGAAACTAAACGCGACAGAGCTTTTCGCACAGCTGAAATTGGGTGGCGGCGATGACGACACAGAGACTGATTTTCATCTGAAAGTCGACAAACTTAAGGTTGACAACGGACATTTCGTGTACTGGAACCAAAACAGAGACGACCCGGGTCGTAAGAGTATGGACTATGCGCATATCGACATCGACAGTATTTACGGTGTTTTCAGCAAGCTTGAGGTGTTCAGCGACACTGTGATGGGCATGGTGCATACGCTCAGAGGCAAAGACCGCTGCGGACTGATACTCAAAGATGGAAGCGGCGACGTGCTGTTCTGCGAGAAAAGCCTCACCGTCGACAGCCTCAAACTCAGCACAGGAGAGTCTCATGTCGACCTTGACTTACGCTTCGACTACAACAACTCAAGAGCATACGACGAATTTGTCGACTCGGTATACATGACAAGCAATATCAGAGAATCCACGCTTTTGCTCAGCGACCTGAGGTATTTTTCCTGGGTGCTGAAGAAAATGCCCGACAAACTGGTGTTTACCTGCGATTACAAAGGCACGGTCAGAGATTTTACGGTCAGCGACCTGGATGTGTATTATGGCGACAACACCCACATGATGGGCAACGTCATGATGGAAGGCCTGCCTGAGTTCGAAGAGACTTATATCGATGTGTCAATCGACAAACTCGAGACATCGTATGACGACATCGTCAGCGTGGCAATACCGTCAGAATCGGTAACAGTGCCATTGCCGGAAATGCTCGCGGGACTGGGCGACATCATCACTTTCGGAACATTCCAGGGATACCCTAACAATTTCACCACCTCCTTCGTCGTAAATTCTGAATTGGGCGACATAAAAGCCGACGTAAGACTGAAAACCGACGACGATTCGGAATACGATTTTATTATCGAGGGTAATGAATTGAAAATCAATAAAATACTTAATACTAACGACCTCACCGACCTGACTTTTGAATTCGACATGAGAGGTAGAGGCTTTGATGTTGAACATACTGATTTTAATTCAGTCTTGAAGATTAACTCATTGACATTCAGAGGAAATGAGTTTAACGATATTCAGATTTACAGCGACTTCGACAAAAAACGTCTCGACACAAAGACCATCATCAGCCACAGGTATCTTGGCGCTTATCTCCAATCGGGACTCGATTTCGACCACGAGATTCCTGAGTTTTACCTTAACGGATTTGTTAAAGACGCCGACCTGGTAAATCTGCATCTCTCTGATTTTGATACGATTATGCTGCTGTCGTCGAATATAGACCTCACTATGAGCGGTAATGATATCGACAATATTCTTGGAAATCTTGCAATCAAAAACACCAGTTATTACAATGGATACAACTACAACATGCGTAATTTTGACGCCAGTATCGTTGAAAATAGCGGGGTCAAGGAAATCGACATTGACTGTGACTTCTTCAATTTTGAAGCCTCAGGTATCGTCTGCTTCAAAGAAATCGTCGATGTTTTGAAAAAAAATGTGACCCATTATTTCGACATCCCTTCGTGGCACGATGTCATGGACAAAGAATTCAACACACAGGAATTCTCGTTTGGCCTGACATTAAAAGACACTCGTCCGCTGACGAATCTGTTTATCCCTCAGCTATATATCGCGAGTGGCACAGAAGTCGCTGCCTCGTATACCAATCTCCATCATTATCACTCGTCAAGCATCGAATCGCCGGAAATTGTGTTTAACGGAGTGAAATTCAAGAACTTGGATATCAGAAATGATGCTAAATACAACATTTATGAATCGACAGTGAGATTAAAAGATATTGTTTTGCGCGACACGCTTGCCAACGATCCTAATCCTATCAGCCTTGAAAATGTGTTGGTGAAAGCCTCTTGCGCCAACGACACTCTGAATGTCAATCTTCAATGGAATGACATTGATGCCGATGACCATAACATGGCGTTAATAGAGTCGGTGTTTACAAACAATGCTGAGGATGGCGGCGTTTTGTTCATCAAAGCCGATACCATTTTGATCAACGACTCCGTCTGGCGCATCAACGACGACTGCAGCATAGTTTTCAAGGATAACAGAGTGGCAATCAATAGATTGATGATGCAGACCAATTCGCAGTCGATGGCTATAAACGGCTATTACCCGAAAACAGACGCTGACTCGCTGAATATGGTTTTCTATAACCTCAATATCTCGAATTTTGACTTTGTCACAAAAGGCTATGACCTTGATTTAGATGGAGTTATCGATGGTCATGTGTGTGTGTCAGGCTTGAACGACAATCTGATATTCTTCTCGAATCTGGAGGTGAGCAATATGTTCATCAACAAACAGGAGGTGGGCGAAGTGTCGCTGGGTACCTCATGGGTCGACAAGCTCAAGGCAGTATATGTCAACTCGGATATATTTAAAATCAATGAAAACGACGAGAAAATCAGATCGTTTGACTTGAAAGGCTATTATTACACTCAGAAGAAGGCCGACAACCTCGATTTTGACTTGAGTTTCAACAAGTTCAATATGGCTACAGTGTCGCCGTTCCTAAGTTCGGTGGTGAGCAGGATGACAGGTTCGGCCAGTGGCGACATTGATATCAGAGGCTCAATCGAAGAGCCTGTAATCACTGGTAAAATGGCGATGACCAACGCGGGATGTCTTATCAATTTCACGAATGTGTATTATACATTCAACGATATGATAAGGCTGACACGCGACAAATTCCTTTTCCATAATGTTGTGATGCACGACACCCTTGGCCACGAAGCCGTCGTGAATGGCTATATCGGCCATAATCATTTGAAAGATTTCACTTTCGATATCGGAATCAAATGCGATAATTTCCTTGCACTTAACATACCTGCCGACCAGGCAATGGGCTTCTACGGCACCGCTGTCACCGACGGCACAGTGCTGATACAAGGTCCGGCAAACCATATCTCAATGAGCATCGATGCTGAGACCAAACGCGGCACCGAAATCAATGTCCCGTTGACAAGCACCAGCGATATGGACAACGACTTCATCGTCTTCGTCAACCGACAGGTGGAACACGACACCGTTGTGGATGAATACGTCAAGAAAATCACCAAGAAAGACGATGTGTTCTCAATGAACCTGCAGACCAGGGTGACATCCGATGCCGATGTGAATATCTATCTTCCGATGAATATGGGAAGCATCAGCTCAAAAGGTGGCGGAAACATCAATATCGGCTTGACACCCAACGACTTCAACCTGCGTGGCGACTATCTCATCGAAAGCGGTAACTTCGTCTTCACCCTTGAGATGATAAAACGTACCTTCAGCTTAAGAAGAGGCGGCACCATACGCTGGACCGGAGACCCAACCGACGCCGACATCGACGTGGTGGGCGTGTATCGCACAAAGACCTCCCTCACATCGCTCGGACCAGATGTCGTTGACTCCACATCAGTAAGCAACAACATCAACGTGGACTGCATAATACGTCTGTCGGACAAACTGATGAACCCTAAGCTGACATTCGGCATAGAGATTCCTAACGCCACCGACGACGTCAGAAATATGGTGTTTTATGTGGTTGATACCACAAACCAGTCGGTGATGGCACAACAAGTGTTCTCGCTCATGATACTCGGCTCGTTTGCCAATACGGGCTCCGCTGACATATCGCATATAGGCAGCAGCGCAGGCTATAATGTCGTTACAAACCAGCTAAGCAACTGGCTCTCGCAGATATCAAAGGACTTCGACATAGGTATCAATTATACCCCAAACGACAAACTTACCAACGAGGAGCTTGAGGTGGCATTGTCGACACAGCTGTTCGACGACCGACTGGTTATCGAAGGCAATTTCGGCGTGATACGAGGCGATAACGTCAACACAAGCAACGCTAACAACCTTGTGGGCGATGTCGATATCACCTATCGTATTACCAAACGATTGAGTATCAAAGCATATAACCACACCAATATCAAGAGCAATTATTACTTCTATTCGTTCGAGAACTACTCCGATTTTACACAAGGTGTTGGTATCTCATACTCGCAGAGCTTCGATAATATAAGGGAAATCTTCACTTTAAACAGAAGAAACAAGGCAAAAAAACAAAAAAAGAAGTCAGATGACAAGCCTAAATCAAAATAACAAGCCGTTTAAGATATATAAGGCATCGGCTGGCTCTGGTAAGACCTTCACTATAGTGAGGGAATATCTTACCTTGTGCTTGGGCGACAATACTGACGCTTACCGCGAAATATTGGCAGTGACATTCACCAATAAAGCGGCTAACGAGATGAAAGCCAAGATATTACGATTCCTTCTCGGCATAAGTGAAGGCTCGTCGAAAGGCGACATCAGACAGATGAGAAACTATCTCATATCGACTCTTGAAATCGAGGAAAGAGAACTAATCAGAAGAGCTAAACAGCTGTATATCAAGATATTGCATAACTACAGCGACATGGCGGTGTGCACCATCGACAGCTTTGTGCAACGGCTATCACGTAGCTTCGCAAAAGAACTCGATTTGCCTGGGCAATATTCAGTTATTCTCGACAACGACGACCTCATCGATGAGATAATTCAGCGCCTTTCCGACGAGATTGGAAAGGATGATTTCATAACAAAAATCTTGTCGGAATTTGTCGAGTTTAACCTTTCGGAAGAGACTTCGTGGAACGTCAAAAATCTCATTGGCGAGTTTATTAAGAAACTCCTTTCGGAAGACGCTTACCGTAAAGGTAACTATAAGAATTTCATTGAATTAGACGAAGAAAAGTATAAAACGATAAAGAAATATGTCCATTCTGAAAATGAACAAATCAAAGAATCTTTGTCGTTGATTATCAAAGATATAGAGGAAGAGGAAAACCGATTGGGAATTACCGATCAGGATTACAACGGAAAGGCGAGAACAGGCCTGCCTTCGGTGAAAAAGAAGATGTTGGAAGGTCAAAGCAACGTCAAGACTGCCACTATCGACAAGATTTTAAGCGGCGAAAAAAACTGGAATGACGCTAAAAGCCATATTAAAGACTCTACGATAGTTTCGGTTTATGCCAATGCGATTGAGAAATATAAATCGTTGTATTCCAAGAAGATAATCTTTGAGACCATTGAAAAAGACTTGTATTTGTATGTCCTGCGTAATCATGTTTTCGAGTTGATACGGGAGTATATAGCAGAGACATCACAGGTGCACATTTCTGAGTTCAATAAGCGTATATCTGATATTTTGGGCGACTGCTCGGTGCCTTTTATTTACGAGAGGATAGGCGAGAGATACCGCCATTATTTCATCGACGAGTTTCAGGACACTTCGGTGCTGCAGTGGCAGAATTTCCTGCCATTGATGGAAAACAGCCTGTCGTTCGGCAACATGAACATGATTGTGGGTGACGCCAAGCAGTCAATTTACCGTTTTCGTAGCGGCGAGGTCGAGCAAATCATCAATCTGCCTGAGATTTACAAACGTCCGGAAGGGGAGTTCGGACTGCGATGCGAAGAACAGTTTGTCAATACAGCTCAAAAAATGACGTTGGGAACGAATTACCGGTCTTCGAAAAACGTGATAAAATTCAACAACACTTTCTTCCGTTATGCAGGCAAATCATTGAAATCAAACGATGTTTATCATGACGTCGAACAGGTTTATGACCCTCAAAAACCCGATGGATTCGTCTCAGTCGAGGTGTTTCATGGTGAGATGAAGACCGCCGAATACAAGGAAAAGGTCAAAGCCTCAATGTTAAAGCAAATTAGAGATTTGCATAATCAAGGAATTGATTATAAAGATATTACAATATTAGTTCGTTATAACAATGACGGCACAGACATTGCCGATTACCTGGTTGCGAACGGCATTGAGGTTATATCTGCTGAATCAGTATTGTTGCAGTCGTCCGACAAGGTTCAATTGATTGTCAACACCTTGAAATTGATGGTCGATGAAAAAAATCCTGTCACGAAATTGGCGATAAATCATTTTTCCGGGAAAAACACTTGCACTGACGCGCAGCGGAGCATCCCAATGAAAGATCACGCATCATACAACATATACGACACCTGCATACAGATATGCAAATCCAACAATTTCAACATATTGGAAGACGTGTTCCTGCAATATTTCATGAACATGGTCCAAGAATGGCAGTCACGCCACAGTGCTGGAATTAGTGATTTTCTTGAGTTTTGGGAAAAGAAAAAAGACAAACTGGCTGTACAAATCACTGGCGACCTCGACTGTGTCAACATCATGACCATACACAAGGCTAAGGGACTGGAGTTCAAGGTCGTGATGTACCCGTACGCCTACACAACTCTCATATCGAAATTCACACAAAAGGAGATTTGGATACAATGTGCTGATAATCAATATACTAAAGATATTCCATATCTTGACGCCTTCCTGCTGGAGCTAATAAAAAAGAAGCTCTCAGGCACCGTTTTCGAGAAGCTGGTCGAGACCGAAAACAACAAGACGATGCTCGACAACCTCGATATCATGTATGTGGCAATGACGCGTGCCAAAAACATGCTTTTCGTTTACACAAACGACAACAAACCTTCAGAAAAATCTGAAAACAGCTACAATCTCTTCACTGATTTCTTTGAAGACAGCCTTCTTGACATCCAGCATGAAAAGAATCCGTCCGACGATGCAGCATTTGATGATTTTTTCGTTCATAATAACGAGTTCGATATCGTGAAAGGTGAGGAGCAGACATCGTTTAACTATGGTGATTTTGATGCTACATTATTGAATATCAATAGTAAAGATGCAAAAGACGACACAGTGAAGGTTTTGGAATTGAAAGAAGGCGAGCAGGCTCCTGCGACCTTGAATTGGTCTGAAAAACTGCAAGTCGAAGCTGACCCGACAATGATTTGGGCTGAGAAAGGCTCGTTTATGCCAGAGGAATGGGGCTCGCTGGTGCATCAGATACTCTCAAAGATAAAGACCATCGACGATGCTGAGAGAGCTTTACGACCGTACGTCAACGATGGCACTATCGATGAGGAACAGGCTGCCAAACTGCTTGACACCTTCCGCAAAGTGACTGATATTCCTGAACTTAAGCCTGCGTTCTCGGACGATGCCGTTGTGAAAAACGAGATGGATATCCATACCTACGACGGCAGAATCATCCGTCCCGACAGGTATGCCGAAACCCCTCAAGGCACGATTCTCATTGATTATAAGACGGGTAAAGCACATGAGCAATATTACAACCAGCTGCGGGATTATATGAATGCGATAATTCAGATGAATTCCATGCAGCAAATCAAGGCATATCTCGTTTATATAGGTGATGAAGTTATAGCTGTTGAAATCCCATCCGTCATTTCGACCGAACATCGAACACAGAGAGATGGTAATGAAAAAATCTCCAACAAAAACAAGCAATTGTCATTAGAATTATAACCATAAAATATTTAATCTATGAAGAAAAACTTATTGATTTTCAGCATGTTGCTTGCACTTGGCACCATGTCGCTGCAAGCACAGAACGAGGCTAAGATGCTGCGTTTCCCGGCAATTCACGGAAACCAGGTCGTCTTCAGCTATGCCGGTGACATCTACACCGTTGACGTCAACGGCGGCGTGGCTCGCCAATTGACCAACGACCCTGACGGATTCGAGATCTTCGCAAGATTCTCACCCGATGGGAAAAACATTGCATTTACAGGCCAATACGACGGCAATACCGAGGTCTACGTGATGCCAGCAGAAGGTGGTGAGCCTCAACGTGTTACATATACTGCGACGCTCGACCGCGATGACCTCTCAGACCGTATGGGACCAAACAACATCGTGATGACGTGGCGCGACAACGAAAACATCGTCTACCGCTCACGCCGCATAACATGGGACGACTTTGTGGGACATCTTTTCGTGGCCAACATCAACGGTGGACTTGACGAACAGCTCCCATTTGAAGAAGGCGGCTGGATAACCTATTCCCCTGACGGACAGAAGATTGCGTTCAACCGCGTGATGCGTGAGTTCCGCACCTGGAAATACTATCGTGGCGGTATGGCCGACGATGTCTGGATTTTTGATTTCAACACCAAAGAACTTACCAATATAACAAACAACGTCGCTCAAGACATTTTCCCGATGTGGGCTGGCGATAAGGTTTATTTCTGCTCAGACCGCGACCGCACTATGAATATCTTCTGCTATGACCTGAAAACAAAGGCGATTACGAAGGTCACAAACTATACTTATTACGATGTGAAATACCCTTCGCTTGGCGACAACGACATCGTTTATGAAAACGGCGGCGAGCTGTTCCGCTTGAGCCTGAAAGACAACTCGATTCACCCGATTCCAGTGCAAATCATAGGCGACGGCATCTCATCGAGAACAAAATATGTCGATGCATCCAAGTTCATAACCTCTGGCGACGTGTCTCCAGATGGCAAACGTATAGCTTTAGGCGCTCGCGGTGATGTCTGGACAGTGCCTGTAGAGTCAGGAATTACCCGTAATCTCACAAAATCAGACGGCGTTCACGACCGTAATGTGGCTTGGTCACCTGACGGCGAATATATCGCTTACATCTCAGATAGAACTGGCAACGATGAGCTTTACATCCAGAAACAGGACGGCAAGGAAGAGGCTATCCAACTCACTGATCCCAAATCAGTCTCGGAGACTTACAAATATCAGCCTTCATGGTCGCCAGACAGCAAGAAAATCACCTGGTACGACAAGATGAACCGCCTCATGATGGTTGACGTCGCATCTAAGAAAGTGACCGAGGTCGCTAAGAGCCAAGATGGCGAGATGAGAGATTTTACATGGTCGCCCGACAGCAAATGGATAGCATATAGCGACAATAACATGTCTGAATTCAGCAGAATATTCATCTATAACGTTGATACTCAGAAGGCTGAACCTGTCACCGACACCTGGTTCAACTCATCGAATCCTACATTCGACAAGAACGGAAAGTATCTGTATTTCACTTCAGAACGTGATTTCAACCCCAATTACAGCAGC